>Ga0256827_10001643_pt1 | contig 14371 bp, 15 predicted proteins | sample CV84metaG_FD_185977 | JGI IMG/M metagenome (GOLD analysis project Ga0256827, IMG submission 185977) | Hydrothermal vent microbial communities from East Pacific Rise, Pacific Ocean - CV84 | ecosystem: Environmental > Aquatic > Marine > Hydrothermal vents | place: Pacific Ocean: East Pacific Rise... | reverse complement strand
ACTTTTAGATGCTCTTAGTAAAATTTTTACCTCTTTAAAAAGTCTGCCTCAAACAACACCCACAACCACGTTAGAGAGTCTCATGAGTAAAAAAATCCCTCAAGAGATAAAAAGTTTTGTAGAGTCTGCTAAAAATATTGTAAACAAAAGCGATATTATTTTTTCTAAAGAGACTTACAATGCTTTAGAAAAACTCACAAACTTGCAGTCTCCAAAAGAGTTAGCGACACACCAAAATGTGAAAGATGTCATAGCTAATGACCTCAAATCTGTCCTGCTTCAAGCGGGGAGTGAAGTGGCAAAATCTTCTCATCCAAACCAGAGTGAAATTCTCCGTCACATTGACAAACTCACTCTTACCATAGACTACCACCAACTCGTTTCACACCTCTCGAACTCCACCTCACTCTCACTTCCATTTTCATACGAACAGCTCCAAGAGGGACACATAGAGTTTAAACGAGACAAAGAGAATCGCTTCTACTGTGACATAGATTTGAAGCTCAAAGAGTATGGGGAGTTAAACCTTAAACTAGCACTCTATGAGAAAAACCAGCTCAACATACACATTTACTCAAATAATGCAGAGTTTAAAGAGATCATAAAAGACAATATCCCCTCACTACGTTCAGCACTCATTGAAAACCAGATTACACCTAGAGAGATCCGTCTTTTTGAGCCAAAAGTGCAGAGTAAAAAGCTCTCCCCTTATGAGACACAAACAAGCCCTATAGATGTTGGTTTTGAGGTAAAAGTATGAAGCAAAAAGCAGTAGCCCTTCGGTATGATGCAGACAAAGAAAATGCACCTAGAGTCGTAGCCAAGGGAGAAGGTCAAGTTGCACAAAACATTATAAAGATAGCCGAACTCAACGAGCTACCCATCAAAAAAGATGCAGACCTCATAGAGCTACTCTCTAAAGTAGAACTAGACAAAGAGGTACCCGAAGCCCTCTACAAAGCAGTTGCCGAAGTTTTTAGTTTTATTTATAAGGTTACTAATAAGAAGTAAGTTATTATCGTTATAAGAATTTTTATTAATAGTCTTAATAAAATAAATCTGCATGACCAAAAAACACATCATTCTTTTCATCTTTTCTCATACCCTCTAAAATAATTTTAGCTTTTTGTTTTGTTTTTTTATCAAAATATATAAGCATATTTCTTGAAAATATAAAATCAAATTTACCTAAGTTATTAAAAGAATCATCAAATATATTTACTAGTTTAAATGTAACTAATAATTTTATATTTTCTTTTAAAGCATATCTATCATCTTCTTTTGTAAAATACTTATGAAGAATATCTGAAGATAAGTTTCGTATATTTCTCTCTGCATAGAGTGCAGTTTTTGCTTTTTTTAATGCCTCCTGATTAATATCTATACCTACTATCTTTATGTTCTTAGAAGATATACCAGCTTCAAGAAGTGCAATAGCTATACTATACGGTTCTTCACCTGTTGCTGAAGGTGCACAGAGTACTTCTATACTTTTATTCTGTTTTTTTACTAATTTAACAAATTCTTGAATCTGTGTAAATTCTCTATAAAAGTATGTTTCATTAGTTGTAAGATAGTCTATAAGTTCTTGTTTTAACTGTTTATTTAATTTTATATCTTTAAGTAATTTTTCAAATGAGTATATTTTACGCTGCTTACAAAAAGAGATTACTTTACTTTTTAAAATTGTAATTTGCTTATCAAAAGTGATACCTGTTTCAGTATGAAAATACTTAGCAATAGGTTCAATATCATTATACTCTTCTTTTATCTGCTGTAACTCTAGACTCTTAATGGATTGCTTTTTTTTCTTAAAAAAATTAAACATTATTCACAAAACTCATTTATAACTTTTACAATATTTTGCATATCATATACTTCAATATTTGGGACTAGCTCTCTAGCACGACTTGGCATACCATCTATAATGGCACTTGATGATGTTTCAGTAATACACCTAGCACCATTTTTACTTAAATTAATACAAGCTTCTACCCCATCATCTCCAATACCAGTTAAGATAACACTTAATACTTTTATATCATTACACAAAGAGGTAAAAGAATTAAAGATTAAGTTAATATCTGGATTAAAACTATTTTTAGATTTTTCATTTTCAAAAAAAATAAAATTATTTTTATTTTTAATAAGAGAAATACTGTTTTCACATACATAAATAGTCTGATTTTTAAAAGAATCACTATCTTTAGCAAGTTTAACAGTATTTAAACTAGGTTGTTCTAGTCTAGTAACAAAACTTTCTAAAAATCCATTTGACATATGCTGAGCGATGATGATAGAAGTACTTTTTAATGGAGGAAGAGATTTTATGATTTTATGAATTTGTCCAGGGCCTCCAGTTGAGGCACCTATGAGGATAATTTTTCTAAGTTTTAAATGTTTCAAGTTTAGAGTTTAGGTCATTTGTTAAAGTATTGAGATGTTCAGCTGCTGCTGCTATCTCTTCTACACTTCTTGCATTTGTTGATGATATTTCATTTATATTTTCAACTTTTCCTATAATTATTTCTACATTCTTACCTGTATCTTCAAAATCTTTCACAGTTTTATCACTTGCAACTACTGCTTCATTTACTATTTCAACTGTAGAGTTAATTCTCTCTTCAACACCTTGTGCAATATTTGCCAATTCTTGGATTTCTTCGGAATTTGAACTCATTTGAGTTGAAGCATCACCAATTGATTGAACAACTACACTAATAGTTGCATTTATCTCCGAGAGTGTTTTTTGAGTTCTCTCAGCTAGTTTTCTTACTTCATCTGCGACTACAGCAAAACCTCTACCATGTTCCCCTGCACGGGCTGCTTCAATAGCTGCATTTAATGCAAGAAGATTTGTTTGGTCTGCTATGTCTCCAATAATAACTAGAATTGTTTTAACTTCATTTGCTTCCTTTGATAACTCTTCCATATTTTGTGCAAGTTCTGACTCTGCTTGTGCAGTATCTTGAACTTTTGAAGTTAAAGAGATAATATCATTTCTAGCAATATTTAAATTATCATTTGCTTTTATAATATCATCTTTAGACTCTTGTGCCTCTTTAATCGCAAATGAAATTTCTTCTTGTGCCGATTTCGCTTGTTCTGTTGCCTCTTTAACTATAACAACCGAATTCTCTACATTATTACCAACACCTAATGCAGTTGTTGAAAGTTCATGTGAGATTGAAGAATTTTCAGTAGAAGAATCTTTTGAAGTTGAGATTAGCTCTTGTAAGGAATTTAATAGAGTATTTAAACTTTTACCCATTTCCATAATCTCTTGTGGAGCATTAGTATCTATTCTCTGTACTAAATCATGACTTTTAGAAATTTCTAATATTTTAGTTTTAAATCTATCTAATGGTTTAATAACACTAGCTGAAACAATAAAAAATGTTATAAATATAATAACAATTAAAATAATTACGGCATATAAAAGTAGTGTATTTCTAATACCATTTGGAGTAATTAAAACTTCAGCTTCATCTATTTCTGACATAAGAGCCCAATTTAAATCTTGACCAACTTTAATAGACTTATATGCTGATAATACTGGGTTATTGTTGTAATCAATAACAATTTTAGTATTTGATTTTCCATTTAAGGCATTTGTACTAGCTTCTGTATCACAACTGCCAATAGAAGGATTTGCAAAAGAAGCTTGTAAACTATGCCCTTTAGGATCTAAAAAGCTATCACTTCTCATTAACTTATCTTGTCCTACTAAGTAATCTTCTTGAGAATCTCCATAACCTTTTCTAAATTGCATTATTTTATTTATCGCAGCATCTGAAATTTGAAAAACTACTATAGACTTCATAATACCATCTACATAAACAGGTGCTCCTAAAAACATAGCAGGTGCATTAGCAGATGGAGCATATGGTCTCATATCAACAAATACAGCTCTTTTTAGTTCTTTTACCTTTTTATAAACTTCACCAAGTCCAGAATCTTTTAAACTGCCACTACCAACATTAGCACCATAGTCTGACTCTTTTGCAGCAGTGTACATAACATGTCCGTGTTTTGCACAAATGATAAATACATCATAGTACCCATACTCTTTTACATACTGTTGAAAAAACTTTTCATGTGGAGCTGTTTTCTCTTTTGTTAAAGGATTTGTTACTGGATAAGAGTCTGTTTCTTGTACCCCTAATTCTTCATGAACATAGATTAGATCTTCTACTATATTCTTAACATTCTCACTTTTTGCAATAACATTAATATCACCAATTCTTTCTTTAAAAAAGTTTTGAATTTGGTTTGATTTAGAATCTCTCGCTGATGTTAAAGAATCATAACTCTTTTTCATAAGTGCAGCTTTACTCTCATTTATTGATACAAATGTTAAAATCGTAGATAAAACAACCAAAGATATGATTACTAATCCTAGAACTTGTGTTTTTATTGAAATATTTTTCAAATTTTCCTCCAACAATTAAATAGATAAATTATCATATCCCTTACAACCTTAAATGTCAGTTATTTTCAGTTTTGCATGGATTGTTTGCATTACAATATTAAATTAGTTAATTAACAATTTGTTCTAGACTAGGTTTATTTTAACTCACCCCAATGATTACCAATATTCATACTCGCTTTAAGAGGGATATTGAGGCTCATAACACCTTCCATAATCTCTCTAAAACGGTTCCCTAAAACTTCGGCTTCATCAGCATTTACTTCAAAGATGAGCTCATCATGGATTTGTAGGAGCATCTTAGCATTTAAGTTCTCTTTGTTGATGGCATTATGAATCTCATTCATAGAGAGTTTTATGAGGTCAGATGCACTCCCTTGAAATACAGAGTTTACAGACTCACGTTCATAAGCCGCTCTAAACATAGGTGTTGCATTTTCATAATCAAAATAGCGACGGCGTCTTAGCAGAGTCTCAACATAGCCAAACTCTTTCGAGTCATCTACAATTTTTCTAAAATATTGTCTTACGGTTGGAAAGCTTGCAAAGTACTTCTCAATTATCTCTTTTGCCTCTTTAGTTGTAATTCCTAGAGTGTCTGAGAGCTTTTTAGGCCCCATTCCATACAGAAGTCCAAAGTTAACAGTTTTAGCCACTGAGCGCTTGCTTGGAGCTTCCTCTTCACCAAAGAGTGCAATGGCAGTCTGGAGGTGAATATCTTTGTCATGGTTAAAGGCATCGACTAAGACACTATCTTGTGAATAGTGTGCAAGTAAGCGTAACTCTATTTGAGAATAATCTATCCCTATGAGTTTTTTTCCCTCTGGAGCTACAAAAGCCTCACGGATTTTCAAACCAAGTTTACTTCTAGCAGGTATATTTTGCAGGTTAGGGTTTTTAGAACTGAGTCGCCCTGTTGCTGTTCCTGTTTGCACAAAAGAGGTATGGATACGAGACTCTTTGTCCTCTTTAGAGAGCTTCAGAAGTGGTTCTATGTATGTTGAGAAGAGTTTATAAACCTCACGGTACTCTAAGAGTTTGGGAATAATCTCATGCTTACCTTTGAGTCCATTTAAAACCTTCTCATCAGTTGAGTAACCAGTTTTTGTCTTTTTCCCAACTGGCAGACCAAGTGTCTCAAAAAGAATCACACCAAGCTGTTTAGTGGAGTTAATATTAAACTCACTCCCTGCTAACTCGTGAATACTTTTGGTAAGCTCACTAATTGTACTCCCAACCTCAACTTTAAAAGCTTCTAAAAACGAGCCATCAAGTGCAATCCCCTCTTTTTCCATCTTAAGCAGAGTCTGAATAAAAGGAAACTCAACTTCTATGGCTTCTTTGATTAAGTGCTCTGCATTTTGCAGGGAGAGTTTTTGTAAAAAGAGGTTAAAGAGTTTGAGTGTTATAAATGCATCTTCTGCCGCATACCCACAAGCGTCTTCAAGTTCAACTCCCGCAAAAGTCTCCCCTTTTTTTACTGTATCTTTAAATGCCACCATATCGTGACCTAAAAGTTTGCCTGAGAGTTTGTCAAGGCTTAGTGCTGACTCCGGGTTTATTAGCCAAGCTAAAATCATGCTATCGGCATAGACCTCTAAGCTGTCATCTTCTAAAAAACGAGAGACAAAGTGCAGGTCAAACTTAATGTTATGCCCAACCACGTTGGAGTTAAAAATCTTTCGCATAGCAGATTTAGCTGCTTCTTCGCTCACTTGCTCGGGTACTCCAAGGTAGAAGTGTGCAAAAGGAACATAATAAGCCTCCTCTTCATTCACACAAAAACTAAAACCTACAAGTTTGTCTTTCTCATAGTCTAGCCCTGTTGTCTCTGTATCGAAGGCTACAAAGGTATCTTCTTCTAATTTTGAGAGAACCACGTTGAGCTCTTTTTCATCGGTAATAAGTGTCGCTTTAAACTCTAACTTTTTAACTTCAGGCTCAGGCTCACTCAAAGCAACTGCCTCTTCATGTCTACCTTCACTCACCATATTTTTAGCATGAAGAACACGAAGAACGGCATTCTGTTCATACTCTACAAGTTCATCATAAATATTTAAAAATGGATTTTCAACATCCATTACATACTCTTCAAAGTCAAACTCACTAAAGACATCTTGTTTAAGTGTGACAAGTTCTTTTGACATATAGGCCTGCTCTTTTGAAGCTATGAGTTTTTTCTGGTTAGCACCTTTTACACTCTCTACATTTGCATAGATATTATCTAAATCACCAAACTCTACCAAAAGCTTCTCTGCACCTACTTTTCCAATCCCTTTTACACCAGGAACATTATCGGCACTATCTCCAAGAATAGACTGGTAGTCTATGAACTGTTGAGGAGTCACACCATACTTATCAAAGCAGGCTTTCTCATCCATCTGTTTACGTTTAATGGCATCGACTATAACCACTTTCCCATCTTCAATAAGCTGGTAGAGGTCTTTGTCATGTGAGACAACACGAACATTGTAACCCTTCTCTTTAGCAAGACGAGTTACAGTAGCTATCATATCATCCGCTTCATACCCTTGCATTCCAAGAGTTTTATAACCCATCTTATCTATCCACTCTATGGCTACTGGGAGTTGCATAGTGAGTTCTGGTGGTGGAGCTGAACGATTTGCCTTGTAGTTAGGGTCTATCTCATTTCTAAATGTGGGTCCCTTTGTATCTATGGCAAAGACTATGTAGTCGCTGTCATGTTCACGTTGGAGGGTTGAAATAAAGTTTGTAAAACCTGTTAAAAGTCCTGTAGGAAAGCCATCTTTGTTCTTTAAGTGTTGTGGAAGGGCATAAAAACTTCTGAAAAAGAATCCAAAAGTATCTATTATTGTAACTGTTTTGCTCATATAATGCCTTAGCTTTTTTTATAATGTATCTAACATATCGTCGATGGAGTCTTCAAGTATTTCATGGTCATACCCAGCATCGTGTGCTTTTTTAAGACCGAAATTAATAGACTGTTCACTCAGTGGTTTGTTAATAGGAATAATAGTTTTGATGATGTTAAGAGCTACACTAAACTCTCTCACTTCTTCTGGTGCTGCATTTGGGTTGTCGGCATAACGAATCATCTCAATAAACTCTTTAGAAAATTTCCAGTGCTCAAAAACTTCAGCAGTCACTTCAGCACTCGTCACTTCAACATAAGCTTTTTCAACCTCAGCTAAGTTATTTGACATCTCAACCTCTGATGAAAAACTCATAGCTTCATCTTCTTGGATGACATCACTCGCTATCAAAATTTTTCCAGTCTCCTGTAAGAATGCAGCAAGGTAGAGTGTTTCAGCTTTTTTCTTATCTACCTTTTTATACCAGTTAAGTATAAGAGTAGCCTGCTTTGAAGATATATCAGCAAAAGTCTCACTTGTTACTCCATAGGGTTGCATATCTACATTAAGAAGTTTTCTTACAGAGTTTCCAAGAGCAATAGAGCGTGTCATTCCCATACCAAAAAGACTAACAGCTTGAGATGCATTTTTAATCTCTCTACCAAAACCATAGAGTGGTGAGTTTGCAGCTTTTAAAAGGTTTGCCACAATCATAGGATCATGCTCAATGACCTTTGCTAAATCATGAATAGAGGAGTCATCATCAGCATAGACTCTGTTAATGTCCATAATTGTTTTTGAAAGTGGTGGAAGTGATTTTATACTATCAATAATTGAGCTTTTCAAGAGGAAGCCTTTTTTTTCTTTAATTATATCAATCTAGACTTAATTATGGCAATCTCTTAAAGTTTTTTGAGGGTTGGAAATATAATCATATCCGTTGTAAATTGTATATGCTCCATAGAGAATCACTGCTACACTAGAGAGGCTCATCATCATATTTCTAAAACTTGTTGCAGAAGCAAGTGAAGATAAAAAACCGAGTCCAAACATAGCTGGAATTGTACTAAGTCCAAACATCGCCATAACAAGTGCACCAGAGAGTGCATCAGCTGTACTTGCTGCAGTTATAGCAAAAAAGTAGACAAAACCACAAGGAAGAAGTCCATTTAACATTCCAAGCACAAAAAAACTAAGGTTAGATTTTGAATTGAGAACTGCTTTAAAGGCAGTTTTATAGACTGATGAGGAAGAGAAAGAGTGCTCAATAAGAGTTAAAAACTTAATTTTTCCCATGAGTGAAAGACCCGCTAAGACCATAACAATACCTGCAAAAATAAGCAGACCTCCATTAGCATTATTACTAAAAGTCGCAACCCCACCAAGTGCTCCAAACATAGCCCCTAAAATAGTATATGTGAAGACTCGTCCAAAAGAGTAGAGTAAGTGAGAAGTACTCTGTGAAACCTTAGAACTCTCAGGGGAGATTTTAATAGTTGAGTAAGCTACAACAATCCCACCACACATACCGATACAGTGACCAAATGAACCAAGAAATGCGATGCTAATAATGGTGAGTATGTTAACAGTTTCCATTATTCTCCTAGAAGTTGTTTTTTTATACGAGGGTTATTCATTGTTTCACCTCTGAGCATTTTAAGGCTCATTGTATCGTAGTCAATAAAACCATCTTGTTTCTTCTCATAGGCTCCAAAACCATAACCCATAGGAGTAATATCTGTTTGTGAGTAGTAAGCTGACTTCGCATTAATCCATTTTTTTGTATCTTTACTCATAACCCAAATTACAACATAATCTTTAAAAGGTTTATCTTTAAGCCAATTTACAAAACCACCATGGTCATGAAAAAACCAAGTCTTTCCATCAACAGCATTTACTTGTGATGCATATTCTAAATCTTTAATAACCATACCACAGTCACTATCTTGGTATTTGTTGAGTTTCATCTCTATTGGTATGCGCTTTAAGTTACCTTTTTGAACAACTATCATCTTTTGATTGGAAGCTAAAGACAAGAAAACAAGCATAATAGCGGCTACAATCATCCCTATAATTACAATTGGTACCATTTTTTTTATATTCAAGGCTCGCTCCATATCTTATCTAGTTAGAATTTTACACTATTAATGTTAATTTTGTGTTAGATTAATCTCTTCTTTTTTGACCTTTACCCGCATCATCATACTTTAAAAAGGTTTCTAAATCATTTTGCATCTCTTTGGATAAAGAGTCCCAAATTGGTTTTTTAAGGCTGTATCGGACGATATCCTCTGTTTCACTCTTTTTTATGTCTCTAATAAGGTAGTGGTAACGGACTAACTCTTTTGTATACTCACTTATAAAGCTCCAGTTTTTAATTATCTGGTAACTTCTCTCTTCATGGTCTGTAAAACTATACTCTTGAAACTCTCTATCTTCGGCATCTTTGACAAATGCGGTTGATGGTTTTCCAAAATCATGCAGCAGTGCAGCCCAAAAAAACTTCCAATCTTTTGCTTTTATGACATTGTAAGTGACTCGAAGAGTATGCAGTAAAACACCATGTTGATGCCACTTATTTTGAACAAAAAAGAGAGACTCTAAACTCGGCTTAGAGAAAAAAGGATTATTCGTTTCATTCATAAGCGAATACTATCTAAACAAAGTTAAAAACATCATGACTCATTTTATCTTTGTGCCATTGGATGGCAAACTTCTACGGTATCTTTTAAATCTTGTTTTTGAATATGCATATAAATTTGTGTTGTCAAAAGAGAGGAGTGACCTAAGAGTTCTTGGACTACTCGCAAGTCTGCTCCACCTCTGATGAGTGCTGTAGCATAGGAGTGGCGAAGTACATGAGGAGAGACTCCAAGATATTTTTGAGTAATCTTATAAGCCGATATTCGACTTAGTTTTTCACCTCTGTAGTTACACCATATATAATCTTTCTCATACTTAAACTCCATCAAGTACTCATCTATCGCTTTTTTTGCAACCTTTGCTATAGGTACGATTCTCTCTTTTTCACCCTTAGCATGTCTTACATGCAACCAACCATCTTCAATATCATCACGGGATAGCTCTAAACACTCACTGATGCGTGTTCCCGTTGCATAGAGGTAGAGAATAAGGGCATAGTCACGTTTACCTATCCACGAGCTTCTATCTATCGCCCCTAGAGCTTTTTGAATCTCTTCATTTGTTAAAAACTTTGGCAGTAGTTTTGGAATTTTAGCAAACTTGAGTTTTGTCTGCTCTTGGCTAAATTGGTTTTTATAACAGAAGTCAAAAAAAGAGTTTACAGAGGAGAGTTTTCGGTTGAGAGTTCTTTTGTTTTTGTATTTTGCTAAAAGTATCAAAAGTGCTTTAGAATCGAGTTGAACAAGAGGTTTTTTGAGCTCTTGTTCTATGGATTTTAAATCACCCTCATAAGCTTGAACACTTTTTAAAGAGAGTGAACGAGTAATACTAATATGCTCTAAAAAAGCTTCTAGTTCATTACTCATTATTTTGTGTTTTTGAAGGGTCCTTTACAGATATATAGTTATCATCTACATAAAATCTATCTTCACTAACAAAGACAAATCCTTCATTAACATCTACTTCATAAACACTATAGGTAAGTAAATCTTTAGAGACTTCAATAATGTAACCCTCTTTTTCTAAGATGTAAACTTTATCATCTGTAACTATCATCCCTAAAAAGTGTGCAAAAGGAAATTTTAACTTTGCATTCACTTGTAAATCAGGTGTCATAGAGATGAGTTCACCCTGCTTTGTTGTTATAAAAATATCTTTCTCATCATAAGCTATATTTCTAATCTCATACTTAGCTCTTACCTCTTTTTTTGACATAGAGAGCATCTTATATGCTGTAGCTGCAATTAACTTTGAGTCAATAACATTAAAGTAGATAATATTGTTAAAATGGTCTTCTGATGAGACAATAACTGTTCTGAGTTTCTTCTTTAGTTTTTCATTGATAATAACAATTTTACCATCAAGTGTAGAGAAGATAACTAAACCATTCATAAAATAGGGATTCACTATTCTAGCATCCGCAATAATTGCTGCTTCACCCTGCTCTTTTAAAATTGTCTCTTTTGTTGAAATATAATAAAGACCTAGCTCATTATCGGCAAATAAAACAGCTAAAATATCATCTTTCACACTTGCACTAGCAATAGTTTTTTTAAGGTTAAAAACTTCTTTAGTTGTAGTGTCATCAATGGAAGTAAGTGTTAAATTACCATCAATTGTTGCACTCAGTATCCAACCATCACTACTTGAGATCAATCTATTATCTGGGGCAATATCTATATTGACAGTTGATGATTTCAAAAGAACCTTACCGCTCTCTAAAAGAGCTGCATTTGAAGTTGTATCTACAAGTCTCTCTTTAGCATCACCGTGGTGTTCCCACTCTGCAACAACTATTTTTGGTTCAAAAACCTCTTTTGTACTACAAGCAGTAAAAAAGAGTGAAAATATAAAAATAACAAGAAAAAGTATGAAGTTTTTCAAGGCTTATTTTACACCATAATGAAGGAGTGCTTTAGCCACTCTGTAGAGTGATGATGACTCAGTTATTGTAGATAATTTATCATGAGCTTGTTGAACTTTTCCACTATTAATGAGTATAACTGCAGATTGCACTTGTGCTAAATCTTTGTAGATAGAGCTCTGTTTCATTGCATAACTATTGAGTGCTGCAATATCTTTTTTATTTTGAGCAAGTTCATAAGCAACTAAATCACTTACAATAAGAGCTTTAGAATTTTGAAGCTGAGCAAGTGCTGTTACATCTTTGTCAGCCATTGCTTTACTGTATAACCATACATCGTGAAGATTAGGGCTTAAGACTTTTAACTGTGCTAAAGAAGTACTATCTTTAGAGTCTTTTTGTAGCAGAGATAGAGCAGCATTAGCAGCATCTATTTTACTCTGTTTATTCATATCGTAGGCTACACTACCACCAACAACAAGAACAAGAGCTACAGCAGAGCCTATCATTAAATTTTTATATTTTTTTACAAATTTCTCAGTAATTACAGCTTTTTCAAAAAATTTCTCTTCTGAATTTAACTCATCTTTTACCATCTCAATATCATTTTTTAAACTCAAAGATTATCCTTAATTTATTAATTGCAAAATAATACCCTAAGTTTGTTAAAATTTTGTTATAATCTTATTAATTAAACTGAATTATTAGGATATATATGCAAGTAGATGATGCACTGTTAACAAAGCTAGAGAAGTTGTCTTTTTTAAAAGTTTCAGATAATAAAAGAGATGAAATCAAAGGTCAACTATCTGAGATAATGAATTTTGTAGACAACTTAAGTGAGCTTAATACTGATGGAGTTGATGACAATTTTGCTATGAGTGATATGGCTACACCACTTAGAGAAGATGTAGCATCTTGCAATAGCAATATAAATGATGACATAATTAAAAATGCACCTAAAAGTGCTGACCACTTCTTTATAGTCCCTAAAATTATCGAGTAAGTATGATACAAGTCTATGGAATTAAAAACTGTGATAGTGTCAAAAAAGCACTTAAGTTTTTTAAAGAGAATAACTTAGAATTTAGACTTCAAGACTTCAAAATAGACCCTGTATCTTGTAAAGAAGTCTCCTCTTGGCTAGATCAGACCGATATAAAGACTCTTTTTAATGCAAGAAGTACAACCTATAGAAATCTAAAGTTAAAAGAGTTAAACCTAGATGCAAATAGTCAAAAAGAGTGGCTATGTAAAGAAAACCTTCTCATAAAACGACCAGTAGTAGAGTTTAATGGTAAAGTTATAGTAGGATTTAAAGAAGAGAACTTTAAAGGAGTCTTTTTATGAGTGAAGCAGTCAACCCAAATGCCAAAAGTAATGCCGTAGATGTTAAAAAACTACTCAAAAGTGTTTTAGCCTATGGTTCATCAGACCTACACTTAGTTGTTGGAAGTGAACCCCAAATTAGGATAGATAAAGAGCTTAAACCTCTTAACCTTGCAAAACTCAATGCTAAAGATGTTGAAGAGATGACTTATGCTCTCATCTCTGATAAACAGAAAAAAGAGTTTGAAGAGCATAATGAGCTTGACTTTTCTTTTGAACTCAAAAGTATTGGACGTTTTCGTGCGAACTACTACCGTACAATTGGTGGTATTGCAGCTGCATTTCGTATGATTCCTATTGAGATTCCTACTCTTGATGAGTATAACAATAACCCTATTTTTAAAGAGCTTGTAAAACGAGAAAAGGGACTTATTTTAGTAACTGGTCCTACAGGTAGTGGTAAATCAACCACGTTAGCCTCTATGTTACATGAGATAAATATGACTGAGAGCAAACATATTATTACAGTTGAAGATCCAGTAGAGTTTGTGCATAAGAACATAAAATCTCTCTTCTCTCAACGTGATGTTGGAAGTTCAACCGCTTCCTTTTCAACAGCACTCAAATTTGCACTCCGTCAAGATCCTGATATTATTCTTATTGGGGAAATGAGGGATAAAGAGACCATCGGTGCAGCACTCACAGCTGCTGAGACTGGTCACCTTGTTTTTGGAACTCTGCATACTAACTCCGCTCCAGGTACTGTTAACCGTATTATCGATGTTTTTGATGGAGAGGAACAAGCTCAAGTAAGAGCACAACTCTCAGCCGCACTTGTAGCTGTAATCTCACAATCACTTATTCCTAAAATTGGTGGTGGAAAAATTGCAACGCAAGAGGTACTCATAACCAACCCTGCTATCTCTAACCTTATTCGAGAAGATAAAGTACACCAAATATACTCACAAATGCAGCTTAACCAGCTTGGGACAAATATGAGTACACAGACACAAGAGCTTATAGAGCTTTACCAGAAAAAACTCATAACAAAAGAGAATGCTATTAAAAACTCTAACAGACCTGAAGAGTTAATTAAGATTATGGATGCTTTCTAAAACGCACCATTTTAAAACGTTCTCCTAGAAAGTTTGGCAAGATTAACATCTTTGCCTTCTCTAGTTCTTGCTTATAAATTTTCTCATCAACTTTTTCTTTTAACATCTCTAAAAGTTCCAACATTCCCATATTTACTAAAGCACTCATCTGGGCTTT
>Ga0256827_10001642_pt1 | contig 14379 bp, 7 predicted proteins | sample CV84metaG_FD_185977 | JGI IMG/M metagenome (GOLD analysis project Ga0256827, IMG submission 185977) | Hydrothermal vent microbial communities from East Pacific Rise, Pacific Ocean - CV84 | ecosystem: Environmental > Aquatic > Marine > Hydrothermal vents | place: Pacific Ocean: East Pacific Rise... | reverse complement strand
GGATCATTAGACCCAGCTAGCTATACTATAGAAAATACTGCTGATTTTAACAATGATGGCATTACTGACTTACTTATACGTAAAAACACTGGGAAAATGTACTTATGGTATATGAATACTGATGGTACTCATACTTATACATCTATTGGATCATTAGACCCAGCTAGCTATACTATAGAAAATACTGCTGATTTTAACAATGATGGCATTACTGACTTACTTATACGTAGAAACACTGGGAAAATGTACTTATGGTATATGAATACTGATGGTACTCATATTTATACATCTATTGGAACATTGAGTGTAAAACTATTTAGTATGGAGTAATACACTCCTTACTATGCAGCTTGTAGATAGATACAATATTAAAGTTCTCCTTCGAATATAATTTAAAGACTATAGAAGTCCTAAGATGATAAAATAAAATCTATTTATTAGTATCTTAGGGAGGGAGAAACAAGTGTATGAAACGTAAGTTAGAAATACAACAAAACGATGTATCAATTAAATTTATATTCCAGTTTTCAAAAACATTTAAACCCCTAAAATTAAGACTAACGAATCAAAATAATTCATTACTCTACGATATTTCATACGAAAAAAAACATTATATTTGTGAAATTCCCTATGGTTCTTTTATTGATACCTTTAATGATAAAATAAACTTTAAAATAGATGGGATACATACTACTAAAAATAAAAAAATAAAAAAAAGTATTTTTTTAGGTAATTTCAAAGAATCAAAATATTCATATTTTAAGCGTATTGTTCAATCAAATAAAGAATTTTATCCCTATATGACCTTAAATAATAATCTTGCTATGTTGATTTCAAATTTTGAAGAAGATACACCTACTTCACTAAAGGTAAATATAAAAATAAATATACAAGATATTATCTCAAAAGAAGGAAGTATTGTTTTTCAAGGAGATGTGGCAACACATTCTAATAGAGTAAATGCTATCTCTGTAGTATTAAAAGGAAGAAAAAGTAGAGATATTATTGAAGACTCTATCTCCTTTAAAACAACCCGAGATACTCATGGAAACTTTAATCATACTTTTTCTAAAGAGATATTTTTTTCTAATTTTGAACTACAAGAAGATACTTATGATTTATTTTTTGGTTTTGAAATCCCTGGTTTTATACAAAAAGTAGAACGGAGAATAGGCAGCACCCCATATCATATCCGTAAACGTATAACAACCCTTCAAATAAAACATGATAATATCACATTTATTAATCCATATTTTACATTTAAAGGGAAAAATGTATCATTTACTGTGGAAAAGGTTAATCGTGATATATATACATATTATGAAGGATTAAGACAAAAATATAAAAATGATTCTGTTTGGCTAGTAGGGGAGCAACCATTTAAAGCACAAGATACAGGCTTTCATTTTTTTAAATACATGAGAGAAAACTTTCCAGAAAAAAAAGTTTTCTACGTAATAGAATTTGATTCATTAGAATATAAAAATATCAAAGACTTAGGTAATGTTATAGAATATAGAAGTAAAAAACATTTCGAAATTTTATCTCAAGCTACTCATCTCATCGCCTCACATCACCCCTATTATCTTTTACCATTAACCCATCCAAATTTTCAAAAAAACATTAAAGCAAAAAAAATTTTCATTCAACATGGAGTTTTTGGTACAAAAAATATATCAAACCTATATGCAAAAACTGTAGATGACTTTAATGTTGATATGTTTCTTGTTAGTTCCAAAAAAGAAAAAAAATATGCTATAGATGATTTGCACTATTTAAATGACGAAGTTAAAATTACTGGTTTATCACGTTTTGATACTTTATTTGCCAATGATGTACCAGTTAAGCCTCAAATCCTTATAATTCCAACTTGGCGTGATTGGCTGCAAAACTATGATGCATTTATTATTTCTGAATACTATGCAAGATACAAATCTTTACTTGAATCTACCAAATTAAAAAAATTATGTAACGAAAATAACTTAGATATCATATTTTGTTTACATCCTAATATGCAAAAGTTTGTTGATCTTTTTAATTTACAAGGGGTAACTGTTATTAGTCAAGGTGAAGTAGATGTACAACATTTACTTAAAGAAAGTATTCTTATGATTACAGATTACTCAAGTGTTGGATTTGATTTTTCATTTTTAGAAAAACCTGTTATATATTATCAATTTGATACTAAAAGATTTTTGGGGAAATTACCTTCTCATCTAGATATAAATGAAGATTTACCTGGAGATATAGTACGTAGTGAAAATACCTTGTTTGAAAAACTAGAACAATATATTAGCAACAATTTTAAAATGTCTAAAATTAACCATAATAAAGCTATACAATATCTAGCATATAAAGATATAAATAACAATTTACGAATTAAAGAAACTATAGAAAAATTTGAAGTAAAAATACACCCGATTGATAAAATCATCAAAAGTGAAGCCTTTCAAGTTAAATATGCTGCATTTAGAAAGAGTAAATATTATTTCCCTGCAATGCAAAAACTATATAAATTTATGAAACTATTACCTATGAAAAACCAAGTTGTCTTTGAAAGTGGAACAGGTGTACAATATGCTGATGCACCAAGATATATATTTGAGCAACTTCTTGAACAATATCCTGATAAAAAATATATATGGATTAAAAATAGTAAAATATACAATATGCCTAATAATGTCATTATTATAGAACGTCTATCATGGCAGTACTACTACTATTTAGCTACATCTAAATATTGGGTAAACAATCAAAATTTCCCTTACTATATTACAAGACGAAAAGCAGGAGTTTACCTACAAACATGGCATGGGACACCTCTTAAAAAAATGCTATTTGATATAGAAAATATACAAGGTAGAGATGATGGGTATATAGAACGTGTGGAGCAGGCAAAAAATCAATGGACATACTTGCTTTCTCAAAGTCCTTATGCTACAGAAAAATTTAGGTCGGCTTTTCAATATGATGGAGAAGTTTTAGAACTGGGATATAGTCGTAATGATATATTAGTAAATCACCAAAATGATACCAATTATATTAATAAAATAAAAAATAATCTCAGTTTACCCAAAAATAAAAAAATTATTTTATATGCACCAACATTTAGAGATAATGCAAAGAAAGTGGGTAATAAATTTACCATGAACTTAAAAATAGATTTTAAGAAGTTTATCTCAGAGGTATCAGATGAATATATTTTACTTCTACGATTACATGTTTTAGTAAAACAAAATACAAAAGAACTAGAAAAGTATAAGGATCGTATTATGGATGTATCTGAATACTCTGATATACAAGAGTTATACCTTATCAGTGATATGCTTATAACAGACTACTCCTCTGTATTTTTTGATTATGCGAACCTTAAAAAACCTATTTTATTTTATGCTTATGATTTAGAAGAATATAGAGATGACTTGCGTGGATTTTATATGAATTATGATGAAGAAGTACCTGGTCCAATACTAAAGACAGAAAAACAGCTTTATCACGCCATAAATAATATAGATAACTATGTCTTAGCATATCAAAATAAATATACTAATTTTATAAGAAAGTACCTTCCAAAAGATGATGGTAGTGCAACCAGTCGCATTATTAGAAAAGTATTTGATTTTAACAAAAAGGATAAAAATGACTAATATTAAAACTCCTAACAAACCTATAGAAATAGCTATATTTGGCTCATGCACAACAAGGGATATTTTTAACAGAAAATTTAACCCAAAATATAAAGACTATTTTGAGGTTGTCTCTTTTCAAAATCAAACTAGTATTATGAGTTTGGTAGCTAAAAAAATTAACTATACTGAAAATACACTTTCACCACTTACGGGATGGGATAAAACTTCTATAGAAGCAGAATTTAATAAAAAATTTTTATCTGATATCAAAAAAACTCAGCCCACTGTGATAATAATAGACTTTTTTGCGGATGCCAGATTTAAAACAATTGCGTCAAATAATTCTTTTATTACCGTGAATGAATGGAAAACCACAAAGAGTAACTTTTATAAAGAGCTCATCAAAACACAAATACCTTTTAGTCCCACGATATCTCAATTAAAAGATTCTATGCAAGTATTTTATGATTATATAAAAATAAATTTACCCAATACTACCATTGTACTTAATCAAGCACGTGGAGCAAAATCATATACAAATCATGAAGGCAAAGAAGAATTTTTTAATCAAAAAGTTATCAATAAGATAAATAAACGATGGGAGATGCTAGATAATCTCTTTATAGAGATTGCACAACCTCTACAAATTGATGTAATGACTCCAGAGGTAAAAGGCTATATTGCTCATCCTTTGGGTGTTGGCTATATGCGCTATACGCCTAATTTTTATCATAATTTTCTTAAAACATTTATTTCCATAGAACTTACAGATCAAGTTCAGTTTCTTAAATCTTCACTTGCTACACTTGTACCAACTGGAATATTCCCTGAAGAGAAAAAATCACTCCTTGAAGAAATACGATTTATATATATTTCACTCAACAAGGAACAAAAAGACCACTTAGATACTTGGCTTGACTCTAGATATAAAGAATTCCTCTCTTTACTTGTTTCATACAATAAAAATATACATAATTATGTAAAATTTATAAGTTTCGCATTTAGGGCAGGGATAAAAAATGTTATTGCTAGAGATATTTCTTTTGCTGAATATTTACTAGAACCAGTTATTAAAAGAAGAATATTTCCATGTGAAAAGGTATCTGCCTATGCTAATCTAAATTATGGAAATATTCAATATCACAATTTTATTACATCTGTAAACACAATAGAGCGTACCCAATACTTCAAAAAAGCATATTATTCACTCATGTTTTCTTATAGTAAAGGAGAGACAGATTATCTAAAAAACCGATCTGCATATTTTTTAGCACTGCTTTATGCTGGATACAAGAATTTTCACACTGCAATTAGTTGGTATAAGCATGCTATAAATACACCAAAACCTGCACCTAACATCTATACACTCCCCTTTATAATGCTATTGCAAACAATAGATATAAAATCTTCTGAAATTTTTGAAGAGTATAAAACTATATTTACTAAAAAAAATACCACCAATAAACAATTTTGGCTTTTATTTCAAAAAGAACTTACCAATCATACACTAAAAAATAATATAACTCTTTTTTTAGAGTATTGTACTTTTGAACAAAAAACACCATCAAACTGGGAAACAAAAAAAATAAAAACTTTCTTTAGCACTGTTTCATCGTATATAGAAAATACTATTGATATAAAAGACTATACATCATCTACTCATTTACAAAAACTTTATAGAAATAATTTGTTAACAGAAAAAGGGAAATCTAATATACTATTTGAAATGGCTGATACATATGCATATCATTACAATGATTTAAGCCGAGCTATCTTAATGGCATCTGAAAGTAATACTATGTCATATACGAAAGAAAAGTCACACTTTATTAGTACACTTATTCTTAGTAAATTTTCAATGGATATTAGAAATATACTTAAAAAATACCCTTATCTTTTCAAAAGTACTCGAGTAAATTTTTATGTTAAAGAGCAAACAAGAAATATTGCAGCATGGAAAAGATTTATTACACATGGCTTTGCTTCTGGATACTTTCATGAAGAAGTTGATTTTTTAGAATTTATTTTACTTCATGCAGAGAATCAAGAACTACAAAAAGCTTTAAAAACCCGCTTGGCTTATTTATACTATACTGGAACAGCAGGAATTAGTGAAGATAATCATGAAACACCCAATATATCAAAATCTAAAGCTTACTTTCAAACAATTAAGGGCAACCCTTTAGTAAAAAAATATCTTACTCATCCTCGACTAGCTATTTATCAAGATATGGAAAGATATTTGGACAATAAAAAAGAAAACTATCTCTTTTTTGAAAATAAAAAAAGTGATGAGCTTCTTATTGTATTCTCTTGTGCAGGAAGTTACAGTAGATATACACAACTAAAAGTTTTCTATGAAAAAAACAAAACAAATATTCTTTTCTTAAATAACCCTCCATACAATTGGTATCATGGCTCAGAATGGAAACGTATCCAAAAAATCATTGATGAGGTTGCTCTTAAAAATTTTAAAAAAGAAAATATAATTACATACTTTGGTAGTATGGGAGGATATGCTGCACTTAGGGTAGGGCTTATCTATAGTTTTAGAACCATCGTATTCAACCCTCAAGTAGATTTAAATATTTGGATAAAGCATCGTCCTGCAATATCAGTAAGGCTTAATAAAGAAAAAAAACTCCATCACCTTCAAGAAATAAATGTAGATAAATTTGAGAAGATGCCTCTTTACTATGCTACTAGTTCAGCTATGGAAGATGTAGAAGCATTTAGAGTCATCATAGATAAAATTTCTTTATGCTCCAATGGCTTATTTATTTTTGAAAAAATACCTAAGAACATACACGAAGGTATTTTTACACTTCTATATAAGGACAAACAACAAGAAGCACTATTGAATATTGCAAAGATTCAAAAACAGTATTATCCTTCTGTGAAATATCGTACACTAGATAACAAGATTTTACAGAAAGATAAAAAAATATTTTGGAATTTTATCTTGCAAAGTATGAAACTTCGAATTATGGTACAAATAGCTGATGGGATTATCTCTTATGCTACAGTAAAAGATAATTTCTTATTTCCGCCTAAACTAGATAAAATGGACTACAATATAAAGGAAAATTAATATGCCAAAAACTAAAAAAAAGAAAAAAGTAATAATTACCTATGGTACTTTTGACATGTTCCATATAGGGCACCTAAAACTACTAAAACGTATTAGTAAAATGGGAGACAAACTCATAGTTGCTATTTCTGATGATAAATTTAATGAAGGCAAAGGGAAAAAAGTAATGATTCCCTATAAGCAGCGTGCAAAAATTGTAAAAAGTATTAAATATGTTGACAAAGTTATTCCTGAAAAAAATTGGGAACAAAAAGTTAGAGATATACAAAAATATAATGTCGATGTATTTATTATGGGTGATGATTGGGAAGGTAAATTCGATTTTTTAAAAGAGTATTGTGAAGTCGTCTACCTACCACGTACCCAAGATATTTCAACTACACAACTTAAAAAATCTCTTACTAACTTTATGTCTATACCTAAAGAGGATATTATTGGTGCTTTTGAAATTATTGAAGCCTTAAAAAAGGACTTTAAATAGTATGCCTTATCAAATACTTGGTCATAGAGGTGGTAATGAAAAATATACTGAAAATACTCTTGCCTCCTTCAAAGAGACCTTGGATAATAAACAAATAGAAGGTATAGAACTTGACATAGTAGTAAGCAAAGATAAAAAAATATTTATCGCCCATGATAGATATATTAAAATAAAAAACAAGGTGATTTTTTTTCATACTTTGACTTATAAAGAAATACTCAAACTCAGCCATTCTAACCCAACTAAGAATATCAATGATTTATTTCCTTTATTTGAGGAGGCTCTCATATTATTTTCTAAATATACAAACAAGATTATTCTTATAGAAGTGAAATCATGGCCTGCTTTCGATCATCTTGAAATAGTCAATAAAATGCTTATTTCAGAAATACATATGCTTATCAGAAAATATAATTTACAAAATCAATGTAGACTAATATCATTTGATTATAGAGTTATAACAATATCACATATTATAAATCCTACTATAAAAACTGGGCTTATTCTGCATCGAAATTTATTGCCATTACGTAATCTGGTTAAAAATATGCACATTTGTATGCTAATTATGGAACGTTCTTGGATTACTAAATCCCAAGTAGAAGAAATGAAATCATGCAATATAGATATTTTTGCTTGGGCTCCAAACAATAAAAGTGAATGGGAAAGACTTGACAGATTAGGTGTCAGTGCAATAATTACTGATAAACCAAAGCTTTTAAGTACCTTTAGATAAAGAATTAAAAATGAAATTTAAAAAGTCTATCTCTAGAAAAAACAAAGCTAAAATTTTTGCATGGATAGATTGTTTATTTTTTAAGAATAACTCTAAAGTACTACTTGTTGTAAAAAATCGTACGGAATTTTCTGGAAATCTTCGTGTTGCAACAGATATTTTTTTAGAAGAAAAGAAATATAAAATAGTTGTTTATAAAGATGGATTATTTGTTCCAGAAATAAAAAAAACACTCAAGGAACAAGGAATAACTGTTCTGGAAGGATGGAGCGTACAGTCTCTTTTTCATTTACTTACAAGTGGGATTTTTATTTTTTCACATGCCCCACGAGATGCACATATAACAAAAAAGTGTACCAACAGAATTATAATTAATCTATGGCATGGTGTTGCCTTTAAGACTATTGAAAATCTAATGCCCAAGATACCTCAAGAAAAACAAAAACAAATCGAAAACAATTCTCGTTTATATGATATGATTATTGCTAGTAGCCAGGAAGATAAACTAACCAATGCTAAAGCATTTATGGTCGATGAAAATAAAGTACAAATTACAGGTCTACCACGCTATGAAATTTTAAAAGAAACATATGTATTAGATGATTTTCTACAAATACAAAAACAAAAGATTTTGGCATTTAAACAAGATAAAAAACTTATACTCTACGCTCCTACCTTTAGAGAAAATAATATCTCTCCATTAGAACAAATATCTAACAATGAATGGGATATCCTAAGCTCAATGTTAGAAAAAAATAATGCTATTATGGGTATACGCCCTCATGCTTACGATATCAATTTACCTCCATATTTATCTGCCAACAAGAACTTTATTATTTTGCCACAATTGCCTTTTACTGAGACTAATCTTCTTTTACAGCATGTAGACCTACTGATTGTAGATTTTTCAAGTATATGGATTGATTATCTACTATTGCATCGTCCTATAGTTGGTTTCGCAAAAGATTACTCTCACTATATAGATAATGAAAGAGGATTTATTTATCCTTTTGAAAAAATATTTCCTGATACATTTTATACCTCTATAGCAGATTTAACAAAACATATAGACAATCTATTAAGTAGTAAAATATTTGATAAAGAATATAAAGAGGCTATTTCATTCTTCCATACTTATCCTCTTAATAGTGATTTTAAAAATATGCTCACATCAACGTTACATTCTCAAATTAAACGGTTTTAAGCTATGATACTAATTATAAATGCAAAGGAGGAAGTATGAGTAAAATAGGCAAACTACTCAAACACCCTATATTGTTTTTTAAAGATATAGGAAAACGCCCTTCAGTATCATATTTTAAAAATGAAATAAGTGTTGCAAATATAAGTCTCTACACTTATGAAGTTGCACTATACTTTTCTGGGACTATAGGCAATATATATCAAATTCAACAATGGATTGAAATACTTAAAGTTTTAAATGAGCAAAAAGAGGTTATATTTATCGTTCGTAATAAAAGAGTATATAATTGGCTGAGTGAAAAAAGTTCTTTTGTGGTTGTATATTGTAAAACAGTTGATGATTTAAATAAAATATATACACAAAATAATTTTAAATGTATACTTTATGTAAATAATGGATATAAAAACTTTCAATCTCTTATGTTGGGTAATGCTTTGCATGTGCATATTAATCATGGAGAAAGTGATAAAACATCTACTATATCTAATCAATCAAAAGCTTATGATTATGTTTTGATTGTCTCTGAAGCGGCCTATATAAAATATAATCTAAATCTTATTAAAAAAGATATGCGAAACTATATTCAGGTGGGAAGACCTCAATTAGAACATATTGAAGAAATAGCTCCATTTGTTATAGAAAACGATACTTCAATAATGAGAAAAAAAGTTATTTTATATGCTCCTACATGGGAAGGAACACATGAGTCTATGAACTTTACTTCATTAAATGATTATGGCATGAGCTTAGTAAAAAATATTATAGATAACCCTGAATTTTATCTTATATACAAACCTCACCCACATACCGGCTCTAGAGATACTGAGAGTGAAAGAATTAATAAAAAAATTATTGAGATTTTAAATACGCATAAGAATGGAGAAGTAGTCTTAGAAGGTGATATTAACTCTCTTTACAAACATATAAATCTTGCGATATTTGATAACTCTGCTGTTGCTGTTGACTATTTACAAGTAGATAAACCTATGATTATGACCGATATGTTTTATCGACTTCAAGGAGACCAGGAAAAGCCACAGATCTCTAAAGCTGCAGTAATGCTAGCTGTACATGATGTGCAGAATATTGCTACAATCATTTCTAAAGAACTTAAAAAAGATTCATTAAAAGAAATACGAAATACAATAAAATATTATTTTTTAGGTCATTTTGATTATAGTAAAAATGAAAGTACGAAAAAATTTATATCAACAATATTAGATATAATTAATGAACGAGATGAGCTTGTGCTAGCATTAGATAAAATGAATGAAATTCATTCATCTATTAATAATATTCAAAAAGGTTAGTATAGTTCAATGTTTAAAAAAATATTTTATTTTATTGCTAAGCAGTATGAATCAAAGAGAAAATGGGAAAAAGCTATTAGGTGGTATCGAATAGCCTATTCACAAGATAGTGCCATCAGTAACTATAGATTAGGCTTTTGTTATGAAAAAAGAAAAGATTATGGTAATGCCATTTATTTTTTTCAAAAAGCATTAAGACTAGAAACAAAAAAATCGCACTGGTATTCTCATATTGCAAATGCATACATAGGTCTAAAAAAAGAAGGTCTCGCTGCAAAATATTTAAAAGATGGTCTGCATCTTGATCCAAAGAATAAAAAGTATCTAAAAAGATATGAAAAGATAAGAAAAAAATTCCAAGAGGGTATCCCATCAATTGATACTTTTTTAAGTGAAATTTCTGACATAGATATGGCTAATTTTAATGTGACTATAGAAGGTCATATTTATAAAAAATTTAATATAGACAATCTAAAACTACAAATCAATACACGCAAAAATAGCCTAGATAAAAATACATATATTACAAGCTTTTCCCCAAATGAAGTAACCGTAGACAGTTACGGTATATACAAAGCAAGCTTTATAATACCTCATAAGTCACTAATGGTAAATAGTATGTCAATTAGTCATATTTTTGATTTTAATATCATTGCAGATGAGACATATAGAGTACAATATTATACAAATGGATATACTTTATTTCATATAAAAAATTATGACTTCACAACTTATACTACTAGCAACAAAAACTTTGCTTTGCTCTCAACACGTAAAGCATCTTATGATACGAAATCTCATAAAGAACATATTGTCTTTATCTTAGGTAGAATCCATTCTCAAACAGGTGTAGCTCAGACTGTCATTAATCTAGCAAATGCTTTAGCTGATATACAATACAAAGTATCTTTAGTAGCATTAGATTTTCCTGGTGCTCCAAATGTATTCCCTATCTCTAAAAAAGTAAATTTCTCTTATGTATCATTAAGCATGGCTAGAAAAGAAAAACAAGTTTTTAACTTTAATAGTCATAAACAAATTCCTAAAACATTTCGTAATCAATTACATAGCTATTTTTCTAATCTGTCTTGTGATATAGTATATGCTCCTGTATTTGGACCACAATTTTTAGAGACTATTATGAGTGCATTACCCGATAAAACTATTAAGATCCTTGGTGATCATACCGGAAGAAGGTATTCTATTTATCATTCTTTATTGCAAAAGAATGAACATATTACCCTCTCTAAATTAATAAAATTAGCTAAAGATACACATTTTTATAACAATATAAATAAAATGAATGCTATTCACGTCATCAATCCTTTGGCAAAAGAGGTATTTGAAAAAATTAATACTAAACATATTTTGGCAATTCCAAATATGGTTCCAAAATCAAAAAATACATCTCAGCCATTATTTAAAAGAGATAAAAATATTGTACTTATTGGTAGGCTGGACAAAGGTAAAAACTTTCATACGGCACTGATTTGTTATAAAAAATTATTATCAAAATATCCTGAGTGGAATATAGAAATATATGGAAAAGGTGCAGAAGAAAAGCAATTGACAAAAACTATTCAGTCTCTTAAGCTAAATCCTAAGAAAATTCTTAAAGAATTTTCTTCAGATATCAATATGGTACTATCTCATTCTAGTATTCACTTAAATTTGAGCCATCATGAATCATTTGGGCTTACTATGGTTGAATCAATGAATAATGGATGTATTACCCTATCAACAAGAAAAACTATTGGTGCTGTATATCTTATAGATGATACAAAAAATGGCTACCTAGCAAATGACAATACTGAAAGTGATATTTATGACCTTTTAGATAAAACTATGTTGATGTTTGAGAATAAAAATAAAAACCTTTTAAGCATTCAAAAAAATGGTTATCAAAAATCTCAACAGTTTCATACAAAAAATATTGTGACACAATGGCAAAAATCCATTGATGAATTAATACGAAGGAATAAACTTAGAAGCATAGGTAAAGCTGTTCCAGAAGAGGATATATTTATAACAGATATTCAAGAAAAAGATAATGATCTCATATTTGAAGTTACAGGAAATATAGTGTCAAAAGATGAAAAAGACCTCATTAAATTAGAGGTATCATCTCGTAAACATCCTCTAGAAACAAGGAAATATATTTTTAGTGTCAAACCTTCCCAAATCAAAATTAATAACAAGAATATTTTTAAAGCCTCTTTTGCAATTTCACTTGATACCTTTTTATTAAAAAATTCAACAGAAAATTTATCTAAGGCTGTAGTGAGTCGTATTTGGGATTTTTCTATTATCTCTAAAAGGAAAACGCGTGTTATGTATTTTCACAATACAAATCTACTATTCAATAATAGTTCCTATGATTTGATTCCTTACAACACTAGTCATAATATGTTTTCACTACTAACTATTAGAAAATCATCATATAAAAAAACAAAAACGAGATTAAAATATTCTCTTGTCTTACCAAGAATTGATACTAATACAGTAGCAGCACAGTCTATAATTAACCTAGCAAATATGTTATCATCTATGGATTATGATGTAACACTTATTGCCCTAGACATAGTTGGCATTTCAAATAAAATACCTATTTCTAATCAAGTCAGCGTAGAATATATCTCTTGCTCATTACATAGAGACAAAAAAGAATCTTTTAATTTTAATAGCTTAAAAACTATACTTCCTGACGATTACACTTCACAGCTAAAAACATACTTTAGTAACTTACAGACAGATGTACTCTACACTCCTATTTATAGTGCACCCTTTTTAAATATTATTTTATCATCACTATCACAAGATATATTTGTTATTTTAGGAGAGTATAGTAATAAGCGTTATACTATTTATAATAAGTTGATAGAAAAAAACACCAAAATAACTATTGCTGAACTGAACAAGACAACAAAAGACAAACACCTTTTTGATAATATTCATAAAATAGATATGCTTCATCTTATAAAACCTGAAGTTCAACCTCTTTTTAAAAATATTCCTCTTATTCAGACATTAACCAAGCCAATAGATAATCAACAAGATTTAAAAAGTTTTGTACTTGCTTTAAGGAGTTTAATCAATGCAAAAAAATCTTAATTTTATTTTTTTTATCTTATTTTGTATATCAACTTTATCTTATGCAAAAAGAAATATTGACCATTTAGAATTATTTCCTCAAGATACTTATAGCCAAACTGATAATTCAAAAAATGTGATTCAAGGTATTTCTTTTTATAAAGAGTATATATTTACTACACAAGCAATTAGAAAACACAAAAAAGACATAGGTATTCTTTTTAATATACTAGATGAAAATGGTTCATCTATTGCTAATAAAGAACTTCCCATTGCTTCTCATGGTTATGACTTAAGCATAGAGTATATTGATAAATCATATGTCTATCTTTATACGGTAGGTGAGCATAGTAATAATGCCCTAAGGTTTAAAGTTAAACTTCCCAAAAGTCCAGTATCTACAAAATTTAGCCAAAAATTAGATATTATTCTTGATCGTAAATTTAAACTCCCCAAAGAATACCATGCTTCAACGGGAATAACATTAAATGAAAATAAAAACTATTTACTTGCAATTTCTCGAAAATATATAAAGATATTTTCTAAAATCAAGGTGACTTCTGGGCATATAAATATCTATGATAAACAAGCTCTTCTATCTAATATAAAAAAAGTTTTATACTCAATACCTATGATTAAAGAGCAAATAACACATCCTGTTCAAGGGATAGCCATGTACGGTGATTTAATTTATACCCTTAGCGGTAACAATAAACCTAACAGTCAAAAACTCTTAGTGATTTATCATAAAGAGAAAGGTTTTATAAAAAAATATTATCTTATGCGCCCAGCAAATATGCTAAATAAATGGTCAAAATGGGAACTTGAAGGACTTGCT
>Ga0256827_10001641_pt1 | contig 14379 bp, 11 predicted proteins | sample CV84metaG_FD_185977 | JGI IMG/M metagenome (GOLD analysis project Ga0256827, IMG submission 185977) | Hydrothermal vent microbial communities from East Pacific Rise, Pacific Ocean - CV84 | ecosystem: Environmental > Aquatic > Marine > Hydrothermal vents | place: Pacific Ocean: East Pacific Rise... | reverse complement strand
ACGATGCCTTAACCAATTCCAATGTATATGCCCGCATTGTGGATACCGATAATGATGCGGTTTGGGAAAATGGTAAAGAATTTGACTTCCCCTGGATTATGAACCAATCGATAAGACTGGAAAGCAGCCTGAAATCAACCACTAAAGGAAGCCGGGATTTCAAAAAATCCGCTGAAGCTTCCGGTTCTTTAAAGATGAAAGATAATAGCAGAAGTAAACTCAGAGTAAGGAATGCTGTTTCCAGAATAAATAAACGATCCAACTAATTGACAAGCAAGCGTTCAGATTTCTACCTGTCTACCAGTAAGCAGGCTTTCAACTTTTAACTTTCAACTTTTAACTAAATTATCCTATCTTTGCGCACCTAAAAAAAAGAAAATTCATGGATAAAAATTCAATTATTGGCTTAGTACTTATATTTGCTATCTTCTTTGGTTTTTCATGGTGGAATACTCCTTCGGAAGAAGAAAGAATGGCCATGCAGAGAAAAGCAGATTCCTTAGCATTAGTTCAAAAAGAACAACGATATCAAGACTCTGTTCGTAATGTAAATATCGTGGACAAAGCCCTTGAAACAAAAACAGAAGAGAGCTATTCTGATATACCTGTTGACACTACAGCTGCCAAGAGATTTTTAAAAGAGAAATATGGTGCTTTTGCCAACTCAGCAGAAGGAAGTAATGAACTCATTCATTTTGAGAATGATGTATTAAAACTCGAATTTGCTCCAAAAGGAGGACGCATCTATAGTGCCGAATTAAAGGATTATAAATCTTACGATTCTATGCCTTTAATACTGTTTAAAGGCGATACCGCCAAGTTTGGATTTGTATTTTCGGCAGCCAACCGTCTGATCAATACTCAAGACCATTATTTTAAAACTTTTGTTGATGGCAGAGAGTATCAGGGCCAAAAGATAGAGGTCAACGGACAGGACAGCATCACTATCAGCATGAGGTTGTATCCCGATGCAAGTTCCGGTTTTGGCACTCACCAATACATTGAGTATGAATACATACTACATGGTGACAAATACATGTTCGATTTCAATATCCGCATGAGAAATATGGAAACCCTGATAGATACCAGGAATGCATATATCGATTTCAACTGGGCTGCGGATTTGCGTAATCAGGAAAAGATTGTAGACCGTTTTAATGGTTCTTCACTCCATTATAAATTCCTTAAAGATGATGTAGATTATCTATCCGACAATAAAGACGAAGAAGAAAATATTACTACCAAACTAAAATGGATTAGTTATAAGCAGCGTTTCTTTAGCATGACCATGATTGCCGATGATGCTATATCGAATGCTCAGATCAAACAATACCACCACGCCTCTAAAGATCCTAAATACGAAATGACCATGGAATCTAATTTTGCTATTCCGGTGTCATCTGCTCGTGATATGGATTATGGCATGCGTATTTATATGGGACCCAACGAATTTAAACGTTTAAAATCATTCGATTTAGATTTGGAGAGACAAATCCCAATTGGTTGGGGTTTCTTTATTCTGGCATGGATTAACGAATATATTGTTATTAACGTATTTGCCTGGCTTGGTGGCTGGGGCTGGAGCTATGGTATCGTTATTTTGGTACTAACCATATTACTAAAGCTCTTCCTCTTCCCTATTGCCTACAAAACTTACACTTCTTCGGCTAAAATGCGTGTGCTAAAGCCCGAGATTGATGAGATAAACGAGAAATATAAAGATAAAGACGCCATGAAAAAGCAACAGGCTACCATGGATCTTTATAAAAAAGCAGGTGTAAATCCTTTGGCCGGTTGTGTGCCTATGCTCTTGCAAATGCCCATACTGTTTGCTATCTTCAGGTTCTTCCCATCATCGATAGAACTGCGTCAGCAACCATTCCTATGGGCTACCGACCTGTCTTCTTACGATTCGATTTACGACTTTCCTAACGGATTCTCTATCCCCATGTATGGCGATCATATCAGTTTGTTTACCTTGCTAATGACCATCTCTACCATTATTTACACCAAAGTAAATAGCGAAATGATGGGCAGCAGCTCCAATCAGATGCCGGGCATGAAAACCATGATGTATTTAATGCCTCTTATGTTCCTGGGTATGTTTAACGACTACGCTTCGGGCTTGAGTTATTATTATTTCTTAGCCAACATCTTCACTTTTGCTCAAATGTACTTAATCAGATTAACGATTGATGATGATAAAATAAGAGCCAAACTGCAAGCCAATAAAAAGAAACCCGTTAAGAAATCGAAATTCCAAAAGAAACTGGAAGACATGGCCAAACAACGTGGTATGGATCCTAAACAAATGAAAAGATAAAATATCTTTTTGCTAAAACTTAATTGATCGACCTCTTCTTTTTCATAAGGAAGAGGTCTTTTTTTATCATAAATTATTTATGTATTTCTTAATACAATCGTTAAAATGGCTTATATTTGGTAAGAGTTTAGCTTTCTGTTTTTATTCCTAACAGACTGCTATTGTATACAAAGCTATCATAACCAAAAATTTGATAAGAAATTTATTTCATGGGATGAAATGCCAATTATGAACAATATTGAAGAATTTAAGGCTTATATTGATGACACATTGAATAAAACAGAAGATTAAATGGTTTTGTTATGGACAAAAGAAATATAGGTAAACGTAAAGATCCGAAAGAGTATATGAAAATTGCCGTTGAGGTAATGAAAAGCTCTGTTAATGAAAGGGAAAACGACAAACCAAGTCCTTATGTGGGAGCTGTTTTGGTCTTTCCTGATGGCACTTACGATACGGCTTACCGTGGAGAATTACGCGAAGGCGACCATGCCGAATATACATTATTAGATAAAAAACACAGAAAAGATAACTTAACAGATTGTTGGCTTTTTACAAAAAACTATGTTATCCCGACATAAATCCCGACATAGTGTCGCAATTGTCTTAGTATGTAGACCAAAAGTGTATCTTATCAATTTGGCGAGTTATTAATGAATACATCAATACCATCAGGAAGCTTTTTCAAATCAATTGGATAAACTTTTATAAATATTAAAAACCAGAAGTTTGATGTATTTATTGTCAGTGCAACTCTAACATTCTCTACGCATAGCGGAGACTTTTTTATAAAAACAAGGGGCCATTGCTTTTTAGATAGCTCTCCGTTATTTGTATAACATTTTTTACTATATTTATAACAGTGTTCTTAAAACTCAAATGATGCGGTTATTAAGCTTTAGTTTTCTATTATTTTTAATTCCTGTTCTTTGTTTTTCACAAAGCAAGGAAGATGTACTCTCCAGCATTAAACAAAACGATTTATTATCCTATGGCGGAAGCGATATAATACAAGTTCAGGGGAATAGTTTTATCGTTGGCGTGAGTGCCGTGGAAGTAGGGACAAAACGATTATCATCTTTAATGAGGGTAGGCAAAATAAAAGCCGAACGCGAAGTACTTACCTTTATCAATGGTTCAAAAATCACCAGCAGTACCGAGTCATATATCTCCGAGGAGTTGGTAACTATCAACGACTCCAGCTCACTTAAAACAGTAGATGTTTTTGTGGAATCCATAAGAGAAGACTCCGAAGGATTTATTAAAGGGATGAAACCTTCGGGATATTGGTATTCCGAGGACAAATCTGTTTTTTATTACGCTATATATAAAGAAGTTAACTTAAAATAATATATGATGAAAAAGATTTATACAATTTTTACACTGGTATTTTTAATGGGGACTGTATGGGCGCAAAACCCTACCGATTTGGCCAAAACAGAGGCCGTAACAGAAACTCAGGATGTGGTTTCGGAGATGGTAGAATATCCCGAAGATGTGTTAAGAAACAAACTGTCGGGCATCCTCTCCAAAAAAGGTAAAAGCTTAGGCAGCATCAATGCCGATGGTTCCATATACACCATTGCATCGGCCACTACAGCACGGCCCAGCAATATGACAGGTTTTATCAACAGCAGAAATATTGCTTACAGCATAGCCGAACTAAAAGCCAAAATGGAATTACTAAGAATGGCCGGCGAACAAATCACTTCCGGACGAGGATTTACCATGCTCGAAGATATTATTGAAGGCGAAGACCCGGATGCCAAATCAAAAGCCAGTATGTTAGAAAAAGCAGCTAAGATTGTAGACAAATCTTTAGACAAAGCCTTAGAGTATTTGGGTGTTTCGGAAGAAGAGATAAAGGACATGAATGCTTCGCAAAAACATGCTGCTTATGAGCAAAGTTATAACCAAACCGTAAAATCTTTAGTAGCCGGCATGGTAAAAGGCTGTGCCACTGTGATGATTGCCGAAGGAGATGCCGGCGGCGATGACTATCAAATGGCTATTGCCATGAAATATTCACCGGAATATCAATCGTTAGCAGCTGTTATCAAAAACAATTCCGCCTATCAAACACCGGTGGGAAAAGTGAAAAACAGTGTAGATAAGATTAAAAACATGCCCGAAAGCAAATTGGTTGGTAAACTGGGAGCTCAGGTTACTTTCAATAGTAAAGGCGAAATGATTATTTTTGGATTTGGTCAGCAAGAAGTACGCAAAACATCATCGCGTCAATCTGCTGCCTTCTCACGCGCCTACAGTCAGGCACGTCTGCAAGCAGTTAACAACATCAAGAATTTTGTGGCCGAAGACATTGTAGCACAAGAGTCCTTGCAGAATATTGAGAAACTTAAAGAATACGACGACGGAACACAATCTTATTTTAGTCGCGAAAAATGGGAACAGGCTGTAAAAGCAAAAGAGAGCACCTTGAACCTAGCTACTGTAGAAATCAGACAATGGAAAGCAAAACATCCGGTATCGGGTCATAATATTGCAGGATATGTGGTTGCATGGACACCTTCGAACACAGCGCAGGCCAACAAATTAAAAGATTCGTTTAAACAGAATGATGCTTCATCGGGAAATAATGGCAGCAAAACAGCTCCGGTACATCAACAAACCAAAAAGAGTAATACTATAGTTACCGGCGATGAAGACGATATATAATTATATTGTTATTGCTTGTTTAGTATTACCATCAACACTTATCGCTCAGGTTTATTATGCCGATGATATGGCTCGTTATGAGATTACTATATCCCATGCAGACTATGTGATTAAAGCCGAATTACTGAACGACATCGTAGGAAGCAGAAGATTGGAACTGGCACGAAACAAACTAAAGCTCAAAAGTGCCGACCTGTTAGGGAATTATCTTGTATTTAAGGAACTCAGAACAGGATATCCTTATATGAACGATTTGTTTGAGGTTTTTGTAGATGTGAGCGACCTGAACTTTGAAGCCCAGTTATATCATTTTTCGAATTCCGGCTGGCAGACTGAAGGCTCAAAGAAATGGCTTATTTTTAAATGTAAGAAATCTGATTTTATTATTCAGGAAAGCTATTATAACGACTTGCCGGATATCCCTCAGATGTTACAATTAAATTTTGAACGGAAACGCGATTTAAAATCTGCCAGTCGTTTACAGGAGTTCTCGCAAAGCAGTATGGAGACATCTATAAAAAACGAAGCCTTTTTCCTAAGCGGCAGAGGAGTCATGGAGCCGGCCTATACAACACTGCTGACACTAAATCCCTCCTCTCAGCTTCAATCCTCATTATTCAACAACGATAGCATTCTTAGTCAGGCGGTTTATGAAGCCATGAGCTTAGCTATGGGAGAGCCTAACTTTGAGAAAATCGTTAAATATAAAATCCTCTTTACCACCGCCCCAAATGCCGAAAAAGAAAAGATCTACCACGAATACCTCGCTGCCTTAAAAAACATGAAAGGTCTTTGGTGGGATATTCAGTATTTTGCTTCACAAAACAGAGACACCACTGGTTTCCACAGCTTCGACGAAGCCACCGTATTTGATGTACTGACCGCCTTTCCACTGTCAGTAAATGTTTTTGGCATGGCCATATCTGCCGAAAGTGCTTATTATACTTCTGCTTTAGAAGCTTTCTCGAAAGAAGATTTTGAGCTATGTATTCAACTCTTAGAAAAAGAAATCAACTATAATGGCATCAACCACAAAACCCTAAACTTAATTGGGGCTACTTACCGGCTACAGAACAAAGCCCCAAAAGCCCTGCCTTTTTTACTGTTAGCCTATCAAATAAACCACGAAACACTTTATGTAAGAGGAAATATTAGCCTGATACTATCAGCATTAAACTACCCGGAACTCGATAAGGTAAATGACTACTTTTTGGCACAAAGCAATCTCGACCCCTGGAGCAGAACGCAAATTGAAAACATGAAACCCTAAATATTTGATATCAAAATTAAACAATCCATGAAGTTAAACAACCAAAATAACACATTAGAAAATAATAGAATCACATAAAGTAGGACTCAGCGACTACATTCGTTCTTAAATTAAATTGATTTATTAACAAGCAACTACAAAACTTAAACAAATGAAAAAACTACTTATTCTTTTAATATCTTTTGTAATGATCTCCATAGCTGGGATAGCTCAGGTAGAAGAGCATTTATTACCTTTAGAAGTCCTTGAAGGTGAAAAAAAGATTATTGCCGATGGTTATGGCTTATCGCCGGATGAGGCTTTGCAAAACGCTTTACAAAATGCTGTTGAGCAAGCAGCAGGGGCTTATGTATCGAGTGTTACCGAGATCATAAACGACGAGGTAACAAAAGATGAGATTTTATCTTTGAGCCACGGTTTTATCAAAGAGTACCGCAAGCTGACCGAAAGCAAATTTGATGATGATTATAAAGTAGCAGTAGCCGCTGTGATTGTAGAAAAACAAATGATCAAGAGTTTGGAAGCCAGCGGCGTGAAGGTAACATACCGGGCCAGCGGCATGGTAAACGACCTGATGGCCTGGGATAAGATGAAAGAAAACGAATTAAAAATGGCCAAAGCCCTGTTCGATGTGCATCAAATGAAAAACTATGGTATCATCTGGGACTATAATTTATATATGGGAGATGCCCGCAGATCGGGGACAGAATATTCTATCAACGGGACTTTATCTGTGAGAACAAATGCCAACTACTCTATTGAGTTCTATAATTTAAAAAGGATATTATCGGAATTGGCTTTAGAATCGCAAGAGATGAAGTATAAGATTCCTGTAGCACATGCCATCGCCATAGGGAGTAAATCAACCAGACCATACGACCGTTATTCGTTTAGGGTTTTTAAGAGAAAGAAAAATGGTAAACTAAAAGAAGCTACCAAGCTCATCGATATGGTTGTTCCCATTATTGAGCCGGATATAAAAAATAAACAAATTGCCTATGGTAACCGTCGGGCAGTACCATTTAAGTTTTATGGCATCAATGCCGGCACAGGCTATCTGATGCAAATTGCTGCCAAGAAATATGAACGACAACTGACCATACAAGATAAGAACAGAATCAACGAATCGTGGCTGAACCGTTACGAAACTATTTTCGATTTCTTTTCAAAAGACTTTACACCCTATATTTTAGTACTAACCGAAGGTGAGAACCTCTTAACGCAGAGTCAGATTGTCACATTTTATAAATTCGCAAACCCCAAAACATTAGATGTAATCAGAGAATATATTACTTTTATGTTCGAAGCTGCGCATTGTAAGATTCTGTTCGAAAAACAGGACGAAGAAACCATTGAGTTTATTCCCGATGCTTTCTTTATGCAATATGCCAAAATGCATCCTGAAGTGTGGAGCACTAATGCCCAAATCACTTATCAGGGCTATGTGTTTAATAAATTACCGAGTTTAGAATTTGATTTTAAGATAAACAAAACATTTAGTCAGGAAGAATTCCGAAAAGTAATGGGCATAGAAGTCGTTCCTTATAAAGGAGAACAATGGATGAAAAAATAGGTCTTTCTATCCCATCATTAAAAAAAAAGAGTGTTATCGCTTTATGCCATAACACTCTTTTGTATAAAAAATTATTTCTTATGCTTCCACTACAGCATTGGGATCTTTTTTACCCATAAATGTTTTCATAAACAGGTCAACAAAAATACCAACAGCACCACCAATCATCATGGTATCAGGTAGAATTCTAAACCAAATCCAACCATCAACACCTGCTAATGCTTCGCGGGTTCTGGTGAAATAATAACCCATTTCGGCAGCTGCTTTTGTCTGCTCTAAACCAATCATCATGGTTGGTAAGGAGAACAATAACACACCTATGGTTAACGACCAGAATGATATTTTACTCAATTTATCGTTCCAAATATAACCATTGGCCAAGGCATTGGCTCTTGATGTCATATATAAGAAAGCAATTGATACATAACCAAAGGCACCTAATAAAGCAGTATGTCCGTGAGGCATAATCAAATAAGTACCGTGAGAGTAATAAGAAATGGTTGGTGTGTTAATCACCATACCAAATATACCGGCTCCAATAAAGTTAAGAGCTACCGAACCTGTAATCCACATAAACGGTGTGGTAAACTGGTTTTCCTCGCCTCCGAGAGCACGTTTCTCTCTGTAATTTTTCCAGGCCTCAACCACCATCAATGCTAATGGTAATGGCTCCATAGCAGAGAATATACCTCCTATAGCAATCCAGTACTCATCAAGTCCTTGCCACCAATAATGGTGTCCTACACCAAGTGTACCGGCCATCATCATTAAGAATAACTCGAAGAACATAATTCTTTCTGCTGTCTTTTGAGAAACCAAACCCAAAGAAACACTAAAGAAAGCAATAGTACCCGCTGCAAAGAGTTCAAAGGTTAATTCTACCCATAAATGAATCACCCACCAACGATAATAATCGTCTACTGTAAAGTTTGGCTGAATTTTATGAATAGGCATCATACCAGCAATATATAATGTGGCTATACCAAAAGCCGACCAAATAATAGTACCTACAATAGGATTATTGGTAGCAGATTTTTTAATTAAAGTAATAATTAATAAGAACCAGAATACCAGACCTATCAATAATCCAAAGTCCCAAAGTCTACCAAGGTTTAAGAGTTCTCTACCTTCGTTTCCTAACCAAAACCAGGTTTCGCGCATCTGACCGGTAGCACCCATATATAAACCTACTATGGAACCTACTGCAACCACTAATAAAGCTACCCATAACACATCTACTAATGATGGTAACTTATGATCTTTATTGGCAATCCATGGCGCAATTAACAAACCACCTACTAACCAACCTACAGCTACCCAAAGAATGGCTATCTGTGTGTGCATAGAACGAATAACGTTAAATGGTAACCAGCTCTGTGAGAAGATAAAATCCTGAGTAGGATCGGCATAAAGGTGTGCTAAATAAGCTCCCAAGAATACCTGTACTACAAAAAGCAAGGATACAATAGGAACATATTTTAATAATTTCTTTTGAGAAGGGAATAGTTTGGTAATCTTCATGGCTGGTTGTAAATCTTCCGCCTTGTCTTTTTTGAGCAAATACTCATAAGTTAAAAAGACTACTACTACCGAAAGCACCCATAATAACAAGAATTCCCATAGAGATACAATATGGTTATTAAAAGAAGTATCCTGATCAACCAAAGGTTCTGGTGGCCAGTTGTTACTCCAGGTTCTTTGAGCATTTGTACCTTCGGTACCCGGACGAATAGACGAAGCTACCATCTGTGACCAATCCACAAAAGCAGCAATCTTTACAGCCTCCTCGGGACGAATCACACCACCGGGAAATGCTCTGTCTTTTTCACCTTCAACCAACATCTTGGTCAAGTGAATCACATTCTTTTTATAAGCTTCTGCCGAGGCATCGGTATAAGTAACACCCGATTCCATCAACTTTGTTTGCTCATGGAAATCTTGTTTTACCCTTTCCTTTACAGCGCCTCTTTCGGCAGCCGTTAAGTCTTTCTCCGATTTAGCAAACATCTCCTGAGCGTAATACTCATACAAATACACTGCTCTGTGGTGGAAAAATTCTGTTGAGAAATCCGGGCCCATATAAGCACCCATTCCCAACATCGATCCCCAGTCCATTAAATCAAACTGCTGGAAGTAGCCCTTACCTTCTGCAACGTCATCGTAGGTATAAAGCACTTCGCCCGATACCGACTTTACCTCTTTGGCAATCGGGGGGACTTCTTTCTGCAGGTTAGCCGTGAAATAAATCAAAGCCGTAACCATAAAAATAGCTATAAACCAAAAAGAGGTATACAACCCTTTTTTGCTCATAAACTTGTCTAGTAAAGTTTGTTTCATGATATTATTTGTTTTAGTTTGTAACTACCTAAAGGTAGAAATTATTTATTAAAAAATTAAAATTTGATATTTCCTTTTAAATTTAAATCCGCCAAAGAAGTATTCTTAAAACTATGAATGATGGTGGTTCTGGCCTGTACCCACTCTTGGTGAAAAGCACAAGGATTGGTATCCGAACATTCACTAAAACCCAAAACACAACCCATATACTTCTCCATCCCCTCGGTGACATCTATGATGTCGGATAAAAATATGTCCTGTATTTTCTTTTGAAAAGCATAGCCTCCTTCCCGGCCCTGGCTACTCATGATAATCCCCGATTTTGTCAAGCTGGTGAGGATTCTTCGGAGGTATTTATCCGAGATCTTAAGCTTGTCTACCATGTATTTGGCAGAAAACTTCTTCTCCGGCTCCCGCGCCATAAAGCTTAAAATCCTGATGGCATATTCCGATGTATTTGATAGCTTCATTTAAATACTACTTTTGTGTAGCATTTACAAAAGTAATATATTTTTTAAAGATTGCAATTAATACGAAAGAAAAATTAAAATGTAAAAAACAGAACGCTACACTGTAGCTCCATAAACAAAAAAAAGGTAAGCCAAAAAAAGCTTACCTTTTGTACCCGGAGCCGGGGTCGAATCTACCTGGCTACGCAGTTAGACAGGCCGGCACTGATTTATTTAAACTTAATACTAATCTGATATTTCAGCCATCGTTTCCCTGATGCAGTTTTAAGATATTTCTCTCTTTCCCTTGCAGAAATTCTATCGCTTTGCTTTTCTGAATAAACCAATACAAAAGGAGCATATGGTTTGGTACTTCTATTCTGACCTAAGTTATGCTGTTTCAATCTTCTATCCAAATCATTAGTCATTCCTACGTATATCCAATTCTTTATAGTGCTCTTTATTGCATAAACATAATACATAGCATAAAGGTACAAAAAAAGGTAAGCCAAAAAAAGCTTACCTTTTGTACCCGGAGCCGGGGTCGAATCTACCTGGCTACGCAGTTAGACAGGCCGGCACTGATTATGTTATCATACTAAAAAAAAATAGAGTAAAATCATCCAAGAATTCTACGAAAAAATACAAATATTTATCGGATGATTATAGCACAAAAAAAAAGGTAAGCCAAAAAAAAGCTTACCTTTTGTACCCGGAGCCGGGGTCGAACCGGCACGAGTGTTACCTCATTGGTGTTTGAGACCAACGCGTCTACCAATTCCGCCATCCGGGCAATAATATCACCTAAAGCTTGGTAGCAACTCTAAGCGGCTGCAAAGATAAATACTTTTTTTAAAAAGCTATGAAAAGAAAACTATTTTTTCAGAAAAACAGCTAAACTCCTAAATATCAATATAAATACACCAAAGCGTATAAAGAAATAAATATTTTGCATTAAGGGAAAATAAAACTACTTTTGCAGCAAAATTAAAAACCTTATAAAAACCACAGCACCATGTCACAAAAGGTAAATATTTTTTCGGGGAGAGCATCCAAGTATTTAGCTGAAAAAATAGCTAAAGAATACGGACAGGATTTAGGCAATGTATCTACTTCTGTTTTTAACGATGGGGAATTTCAGCCATCATTCGATGAAACGATTAGAGGGAACTTTGTTTTTATCGTTCAGTCGACCTTTGCTCCCAGCGAAAACCTTTTGGAGTTGCTTTTGATGATAGATGCCGCTAAAAGAGCCTCTGCCGCAAAAGTTGTAGCTGTGATTCCTTATTTTGGTTTTGCCCGTCAGGATAGAAAAGACAAACCTCGTGTTTCCATTGGAGCTAAGCTGATGACAAATTTACTGGTTGCTGCCGGTGTCGATCGTATCGTAACGATGGATCTGCACGCCGACCAGATACAAGGATTTGTTGACATCCCCATGGATCACCTCTATGCCTCTTCTATCTTTATCCCTTATCTGAAAAACTTAAATCTCGACAACTTAGTCATTGGCTCTCCCGATACCGGAGGTGCTAAAAGAGCGGCAGCCTATGCTAAATTCCTGAATACCGATTTGGTCATTTGCTTTAAGCAACGTAAAAAAGCCGGCGTGATTGAAGATATGCGTGTGATTGGTGATGTAAAAGGAAAAGATGTAGTGCTCATCGATGATATTATCGACTCGGGAGGCACCATCATTAAAGCTTCGGATATGATGTTGGAGCAAGGTGCCAATAGCGTTAGAGCCGTTTGTACTCACGCTGTATTCTCAGGCAAAGCCGTTGAGAAACTACAAAATTCCAGCTTAAAAGAGGTGATAGTGAGCGACACTTATCCTCGCGAAGCCAACGGCAATATCACGGTCCTTTCAACAGCCAGTATTTTTGCTGATGTTATTGACAAAATATATAACCACGAATCCATTAGTGAGCATTTTCAGTTCACTACTATATTATAAATAATTTAAAACAAAACAAAATGAAAGAAGTATCTATTAGCGGTTCTTTAAGAGAGAACGTAGGGAAAAAAGATGCCAAAAAACTTAGAAAAGAAGGTAAGATTATTTGCGTTGTTTACGGCGGCAAAGAACAATTACACTTTACAGTTGAAAGCAACGATTTTAAGAAACTAATCTTTACCCCTGAAGTATATATCGTTAACCTTGAATTAGACGGAAAAACATTCCCAACTATTCTACAAGATGTTCAATACCATCCTGTAACCGATAAACCTTTACATGCCGATTTCCTTCAACTTATCGACGGAAAACAAATATCAATCAACCTTCCTGTTAAGATTGTTGGTACTGCTCCTGGTGTTGTAAAAGGTGGTGTACTTAACAAAAAGATGAGATTATTACCTGTGAAAGGTTTAATCACTGATATGCCCGATAACTTCTCTATTGATATTTCATCATTAGAAATTAACGACACTATCCAGATCAGAGATATTGATTTTGGAAAACTAACTCCATTAGCTGCCGAAGGCCTATTGGTTGTAGGTGTGAAAACTCAGCGTGGTGTTGTTGATACCGACGAGGATGAAGATGAGGAAGAAGAAAGTGAAGAAGGTGAAAGCGAAGCTCCTAACGAAGAAGCTAAAGCTGAATAATATAAATCATTCACTGATAAAAGGGCATAGGATGATATATCTTATGCCTTTTTTTTAAACCACCTGAATACGCCATAAAAAAATAAGCATGAAATATTTAATTGTTGGACTGGGTAATATAGGCAAGGAATACGAACACACCCGCCATAATATTGGATTCGATATCTTAGACCGTTTGGCCGAAGAGTTTAAGGTATCCTTTGAGACCGAAAGACTGGCCAGCATCTGCCGTTTCCGTCATAAAAGCCGAACCTTTGTGCTCATCAAACCTACTACCTATATGAACCTGAGCGGCAAAGCGGTGAAATACTGGATGACTGCCGAGAAGATCTCTATAGATAAAATCCTGATAGTTACCGACGACCTGGCACTGGATATTGGCAGCCTGAGAATGCGACAAAAAGGAAGCCACGGCTCGCATAACGGCCTGGAAAACATCATACAAGCATTGGGACAGAACAACTTTGCCCGGCTACGATTTGGTATCGGGAATGAGTTCTCAAAAGGTCGTCAGGTAGATTTTGTATTGGGGAACTGGAAAGCCTCGGAGCAGCCTATTATCGATGAGAAAATTCAGATAGCCACCGAGATGATCAAATCGTTTGGTACCATTGGCATCCAACGCACCATGAATTTATACAATAATAAATAATTAAGTCCTGAGCTTAAAACTATTAACAACCTGATACTCCGCTCCTTTACTGCCTAAAATACTTTCGTACAGAATAAGCTCACCTGCTTGTTGCGTTTGGATAAGCGAATCATCGACTTTATTTAAAAGCATCTGAAAGAATTTCTTATCCCCTATCTTCTTTATTCGCGCAATACTGATGTGTGGAATAAAATTCTGCCCATCAGCATGATAAGCCATGGCGTTTAACTCATCGGTCAGGCTTTTATATAAATCCCCGAAGAGCTGTTGTTCCGCTATTCCCAACCATAATACCGTTGGTTTATAAGCACTTCCAAAAACACCTACGGAATGTATCCGAAACAAGAAATCCTCTTGTTGAGCAGCCACCTTTTCTAAGGCCTCCTCTATTTTAGGAATCAGCCTCAAAGGCGTTTTCCCTAAAAACCTGAGCGTGATATGGTAATGATCGTCACGGATCCAATTGATGAGCTCACGATTTAAGTGGCT
>Ga0256827_10001640_pt1 | contig 14380 bp, 12 predicted proteins | sample CV84metaG_FD_185977 | JGI IMG/M metagenome (GOLD analysis project Ga0256827, IMG submission 185977) | Hydrothermal vent microbial communities from East Pacific Rise, Pacific Ocean - CV84 | ecosystem: Environmental > Aquatic > Marine > Hydrothermal vents | place: Pacific Ocean: East Pacific Rise... | reverse complement strand
CGTGCATTGGATGCTATTAAACGGGGTAAAGTATTTGTCAATGGCATTCAGGCGAAAGCATCACAAAAGTGTGATGAGACAACCCAAATTGATATTGATGCCGAGAAGTTCTATGTAAGCCGTGCAGCGAAGAAGTTGGAACTCTTTTTAGAGGAGTACCCAATGAACTTGGCAGGAAAACGGACTGTTGATGTAGGGTCGAGTACAGGGGGATTTGTGCAGATTCTTTTAGAGAATAAAGTGGCATCAGTCGCTTGTGTTGATGTGGGGTCAAACCAACTGCATCACTCCCTACGAGAGAATGAAAAAGTAGCTATTTTTGAAGAGACTGATGTTCGTCTATTTGAGCCAACAGAAGCGTTTGATTTGTTGACGTGTGATGTCTCGTTTATCTCAATTTTACAAATTATCGAAGCGATTGACCGACTCGCTCTAGCTGATATGATTCTGCTCTTTAAGCCACAATTTGAAGTAGGGCGAAATGTTAAGCGTGACAGCCGAGGGGTGGTGGTCAACGTTGAGGCGATTGCCGAGGCTAAAAAACTTTTTGAGGAAAAATGTTTGGCATTGGGGTGGGAAAAGTGCTACGAGACCACCTCCAAACTTGCAGGAAAGTCTGGAAATGTGGAGTATATTTACCACTTTAAAAAAGGGGTGTGATGGGGGCGTTATTATTGGTAAGTGTCTCAGGGTTCTCTATTCCATAAATTTTATAGAGAGTTGAAGCGATGCTAAGGGGTTCAAATTGGTAGCTTCCTTGTTTTGGTTGAAGGTAAAGTCTATTGATTCTTCCTGTACTTCCCAAAACGGTCTCTCCTACCACCCCTTTGTGGTTGAAGTACCCTTTTCCTCCTAGAACATAGAAGTTTTGTAAGTTTCCATGGTCCCAACCTAGAGCAGAGTTGAGGTTAACGTTTCTTCCAAATTCACTAAAGACCATAATGTTAATGGTGTTCTCTTTTCCCTCGGCTTTTATGTGTGCCATAGCAGAGCGTAAACTAACAAATAGCTCTTCCATACGGGTGACATAGTTTCGTGCATCATTGTGGTCATCCCAACCACCTAGACCACCTGTTCCGAGGGTAATAATTTTAGTATCTTGATTTTTAACCAATACTTTAATGGCAGTCTCTAGTTTTTTAGAGAAGTTATTTCTAATAGGATAGGCATCTCCTCCTAAATCAGGTGTGGTAGATGTTTTAATCTCTTCAATAAAGCTATCAAGATTAACCCGTTTGCTAAAAGCATCTTTTATTTTTCCATTGCTGTTATTTTTTTGAGCTAAGGTATCCATTTGGGCATAGAGTGCAGCATCAAATCCTTTATCTCTGTTATTATAGTCAGGAATTTTTCGCTCTTGGGCTGTATAGTATCTCCAATCTCGCTCATATCGACTATAAGGGTTATTGAGATTTTGATCTAATCCGACAGGTTTAAGATAGCTATTGAGAGGTGTTTTACCTTCAATATAAAATGTAGATTCTCCTGCAAAGGTAATAAAGGGCATGACGCTATTTTCTGTGACCACACCATTGGCTTCTAAAATTTGTGCTAAGTTAGCGATGATTCCTGCACTGTCATCATCAAAAGAGCCTTTTTGGTTTTGGCTAGTACATACTCCATGAGCTTTATTGTTGTTCTGCTCTCTTACTTGTGAGTAACAGTTTCTAAAGAGAGTCATATCTCCATCTGCTATGAGTTTTTCCATGTGGGTTCCACCTGCCTCTTGCCAACAGTTGTTGGTTGTTGGGGTGAGACCTCTAAAGTAGTTATAGTCGCTCTGAGAAGCTTGTTTAATCTCCTCTATATTACTAATATTTCCTGCAAGTTGACTCGCTCCTCCTGACATAAAAATAATAATAGTTTGTGCTTGATTACTGTCATGTATCGCTTTTGAAAATTGAATTTCACTTAAGTTTAATGCTTTTGAGTAGCCAAAGGTTGGTAGAAGTATACCTGTTCCTGCCATTAATGATAATTTTATAAAGTCTCTTCGTTGCATTTTATTGTACCTCTTTTATGGTATAAGTTTCAGAGAGTCTTGAGATATAATCTAAGACAAGAATAGCAATGTTCTCTTTTCGAGCTTCTCGACGATATTGTTCCTCTTCTAAGTCATCCATACGGGTGACCATATTAAAGGTACTTACAAGAACTTTGGTACTATTATGATCGTTCTTATTTTGTGTCATATGGGTTGTAAAGAGGTTTAGCTCTTCGCTATTTGGATGACGTGCAATGGTTACTTGGAATAGGTAATCAATGAATGACTTTAAACTTTCAATCCCATCATATTCGTTAAAATTGAAATTTTCATTGGCTAAAAATGAATGGCTCCACCCTTGACGACTCCATGAAGCATACTCATCAGCTTTGTTAGGGTTACTGCTACGCAACATAAGATTTTCACGTATATATTTGTGATAGTTTGCAAATGAAAGGGTATCAAGAGGCACACGTTTAAGTTTTCCAAGTTTATATTTCATGGTTGCTTGATGCATATTATCTAACGCACGTTTAAACTCATGAAAGGTACTTTTTCGATGTTTAAAGTCACTTTTTTTAGCAAAAGAGAAGAAAAGCTCTTCAGCACTTTTTGCTCGGTTGTTGTGTAGCAGATACTCTTCTGAAAATACTATTTGAAGTAAAATATCTTGCCATGTCTCAGGCTGACTCTTTACAATGGCTTGAATAATTTGAGTCTGTTTTGATTGAGTTTTATTGGGAAAGAAAAAGTTTACTAGGCGTGTGGTAACTCCTTGTGTAAAGGCATTAGATTTCACAAGTTCCCTAAAAAAATCATCACCATTGTAGAGCGTTGTTCCAAAGAGTTTAATAGGGGTTCGGTTCTCATTTAGGCTTACTACTAGCGTGTCATTATCTCGGTCTAATTTCCAGTTTTGTAATGCTTTTCCAGCTAAAGGTACATGGGCATCATTCATATCTAGAGTGAAAATTTCTAACATCTCTCTTCCGTTGTCCTCAGGACTTCGAAATCTTCGCCAGTTATCTTCACTCATCATGTGTACATAGGTGATATATCGCATACCACTGTTAACATTTAACATTCTTACAATTCGGTTGTAGACCCTTGCAATGTTGGGAGTATGGGTGGAGTCTAGTTCATACGCAGGGGAAAACATGATGGTTTGGGTTAAAATATAGGCTGTCCAATTTTTTAAAAAGTAACTATCGAGTTCTTGCATGGCATAAAAACGGGTTAAAATATCTACAGCCACCTGTTCATTGTAGTTAGATTGTTGAAAAATATCTTCATTTAGAATATGCTCTTCTAAATTCTCTTTATCCGTTTTATCTTCTTGTAATCTGTTGTATAGATCACTAATAAATGTTTGAGAGTCTATTTTTGATTGAAGTTTTTTAATGGGATACTCAAAAAATAGGGTACTCAGAAGCGTATCTGCAACGTGTAATTTTTGGGTAGCTGTTAGTTGATTAAAGGAAGTATTATTTAACTGCTTAAGGGTGTAGCTAGAGGAAGGAATATTTTGTTTGTAAAATACCAATCCTTTATACTCCTCTTTGTTAAAGTCGTCTTCTTGAGTAGTTGCTAGCTGGGTATTGTCACTGTTTGAGTTGGTAGAGGAAGATGATCCTCCTCCCCCACAGTTTGAGAATGTAAGTAAGAGAGCACTTAAGAGTGCAAATCGTTTAAAATTAGAGAGAGAGGGCATTAATACTCCTAAAGATTTTTATGAGAGAGTTTGTTTGAAGATAGAATATCATCGGATTTTAGATAAAAAGCTTAAAATATAAAATTAAGTTTTATTTCACAAGGAATATTCTAAATATATGTCAAAACTTTACATCTAAAAAACGTAAATCATAAAGTATAATTTTAATATAATGTTTTTACGATATTGAATGTAACTTAGGGAAATATGCAGTTTAAGAATAATATAAAATCGATTGCCATTGGCTCTTTTGATGGTATCCATTTAGGACATAAGGCATTAATAGACCAAGTAGAAGCTGTGGTTGTTATTGAGCGAAATGGGGGCTATTTAACACCAGGGTATAAACGTGCATGGTGGATAACACAGCCTTGTTTCTTTTACCACCTAGAGAATATCTCTTTGTTACGTCCTAAAGAGTTTATAGAGAAACTTCAAAAAGATTTTCCAAAACTAGATACCATTGTGGTCGGCTATGACTTTGGATTTGGCTATCAAAAAGAGGGTGATGTCAAAGCATTAAAATCCCTTTTTAAAGGAGAGGTAATAGAGGTTAGTGAAGTAAAAGTAGCAGGTATCTCCATACACTCCCGAACCATTAAAAGCTATCTTAAAGAAGGGGATATTAGAAATGTTAATCTGTTGTTATCTCGTTTTTATAGTGTTATAGGAAAAGTGATAAAAGGGCAAGGGCTAGGAGCTAAAGCATTGGTGGCAACAGTAAATCTTAATATTTACGATTATCAACTTCCTAAAGATGGTGTCTATGCAACCTATACCAAAGTAGATGGTGTGTGGTTGCCAAGTATTAGTTTTATTGGTATCCGTGCTACAACTGATGGTGCTTTTGCGATAGAGAGCCATATTCTTAATCAAGAGATAGCAGAGGTTAATGGTAAAGTTGAACTTAAATTTGTAGCGTTTATACGTGAAAATCAGAAATTTAATGGGCTAGAGGCGTTGAAGAATCAGATTGTTGTAGATATTAAAAGTGCAGAAAAAATACTAAAGCAGGGAGAAAACCCTACTTCTTCTTAATCTCTTTATGAACAATGGTTGTGAGTCCTAAAAGTTTCCATCCTTGAAATCCACTTCGGTAGTAGTGAAGTTTGTTTTTAGGGTAGTTGTGTTTTAAAATACCTTTCATAAAGTGTGCCGACTGCTCACACCAAACACCATTACAAAAAATGGCTAAATCTTTAACATGAGAGAAGTTCCATGTACCATCAGCATCAACTGTCATACCCAATAGCATAAAAATTCTTTTGGCTTTGGCTTTGGTAGCATTTTGCATAATAGGAAAAGGGATATTAATCGCAGAAGGTATGGTCTCCAATTCAAACCAACTTTTAAGTCGTGCATCAATAACAATACCTGTACCCTTTTTCACCTCATTTGCCATAAAATTTAACATTTCAGGCTCCTCAAAGTTTTCAATATCTGGGTCAATTTTAGTAGCTTGAATACAGAAAGGAGGACATGGACGGGAGGTTTTAGTATAGTCATCGGTTAGTCTGTTGTTGACATCTTGAATTCTCTCTACTTTAACGGTTCTGCCTGAATCAGTAGTGTATATAGAGGAAATATCTTTGTTAATTTTAACAGCTACATTGTCTGCTAATAAGAATGAGATAAAAAGGGGTAGTAATATTAGTTTTTTCATAAAATAACCTTTGTTTTTATATTTGAAATTTTACTGTTAATCAATAGAGAGTAACCTCTATTGAGTTTAGATTAGTTAGGAATACGCAGTTTTTGACCAACATAGATACGGTCAGGTCGAGTTAATTCTGGGTTGGCTCGGTAGATTTTTTTAAAATCCATAGCATTACCATAAGCTCTTTTTGCCAATTTACCAAGGGTATCTCCCCTTTTAACAACCATGATTCTCATTTCGTTTTGACGTACATCCACTTCACTTTTAAGTGATTCCGTATAACTCTTTGCTGTACTCTCTTGAGTTGTTTGGGTGATTCCTTCATTAATAACATTGCTAATCTCATTGGAGAGCTGACTAAGAGTATCATCCCCTTGAACACTCTGTACATTGACTTTATTGTAGACATCAACTTTTTTATCACTATTGTCAATCTCTGTATCTTCACTAAGGTTAATATTTTCTAACTCTTTAATTAAATCAGCTGATACAGAATCAACATCGGTATCTGATAAATCTTTCATAAGCTCAACATCTTGTTTGGCAGCAATAGGTGTAGCAGTTGTTGTCTCTGTAGTTTTTGCTTGATTCATCTGTAACATAACAGCAGCCACAATAGAGGCAACCTCTTCTGGACTCATCTTTCCTGTGGTTGCTACTGCTTTTTGTACTTCTTGGGTTACAGCTGTTTGTACTGTAGCTGGTTGAGGAGTTATGGTGGTAGGTTCATTTGATGTCTCTACAGTTTTTGCAATCGTTTCTGTTTTTGGGGTCTCTACAACTTCTGTAATTTTTGGCTTACTTATCACCTCCTCTTTTGGAGCTTTCACAGCTTCCTCACTGTTGGTATCAGCTTGTGTACTTTGAGGTAGATTTTCTTCCATAGATACTTGAAGTGTCTTGTCAATCTTTTCTGATTGTGAACCCATCATGTTATATCCAAAGTAGCCACCAATAGCCAATACTACAAGAGCAATAGGGGCAATAATTTTACCCATACCTCCTTTTTCCTCTTCTTGGGGTGTTCCACCTTTTAGTTCGGCTCCTGCTACTTCTTGTTGGTAATAGTCATGATACTCTTCTTGATTATATTCATCTTTTTTGAACATTCTTTCTCCTTTGCTTAATCTTTATTTCTATTTAGGCATAATGGTGCTTAAGCCTAAAATTTGCCAATACTGCATACCACCTCGATAGTATAATATTTTAGATTTTGGATACCCCAGTTTAATAAGGTTTTGCATCGCACGTACCCCTTGTTGGCACCACGGACCATTATCAAAAACCAGTAATATTTGAGCGTTTTTAAAGTTCCACTTTTTATCCTCTTTTTCAACACCTAAAAGCATAAATATCTTATCAATATAGCGATTTTCACCTTTAGAAGCTAAGATAGAGAATGGAATATTCGTCGAAGCTGGAATGGTTCCAGCTTTGTTCCACTTTGGCATTCTTGCATCCAAGAGTATTCCTCTGTTTTTAGAGACTTTGTTTTTGAGAAAATCGAGTACATCTAATTCACTGACTGTTTCTACCCCTTTAATTGGTTGAAAGGGCTGAATACTAAAAGGGGGAGCTGGTCTTGAAGTTTTTGTGTATGAGTTAGTAAGTTTGTGTTTGGTATCTTGAATCCGTTGAATTCTAAAAGGTTTTCCATCTATTTCAACATCAACGTATGGTAAACCTTCTGTTATATTTACTTCAACAGCTGATACTGAGGAGGTAACTAATGAAAGGATTAATAAACTTTTTAGAAGAGATTTTTTTGGAATCATTCTATCAGCTCCTTATTTGGTTATGTTTTATTTTTATAAAATGTGTTAAGATTTATTCTATCTTAACTTTTCTTAGTTAATTATGAACTCTTTGTATTTTTTAAATTATCTATGATATTATTATATAAGTATATAAAACAGATAAGAAGAGAGAATAATACGTGAAGAAGATAATTGGACTGGGTGTTGCTGGGAATTTTGCACACCATTTAGAGCAAGCAGGAGAGTTAAAGGATTTTGAAAATGTTGTTACCAAAGAGGCAAATGCCCCTAAAGGGATTTTCCCATTTTATCTACCAAACTCTAAAAGTTTTTTAGGGCTTTATCCTATTGGAACTGAAATTTTAGAGTTACCTAACTATGAAGCAAATGCACAAGTTGAACCTGAAGTAGCCATACTGTTTGATATTATTTATAGTTCAGACCATAGGGTTATTGATTTAAAAGCACAGAAGTTTACAGCATTTAACGACTGTACCATTCGTAAAGAGGGAGCTAAAAAGATTTCAGAAAAGAAGTCATGGTGTGCCAACTCCAAAGGGATGGCAACAGAGTGGATAGCAATTGACAAGTTTGAAGAGGGTGGGGTGATGGACAACTTCCACCTCTGTTCGTTTGTTAAACGAGACGGCACACTGCACCCGTATGGGGTTGATGCTCCACTTTTGGGCTACAGCTACTTCTACCAAAAACTGAAAGATTGGCTGATTGAGAAGATGAATGAACAGCAAGATTTTGGTCCACTTGAAGATATTTCACAACATTTAAAAGATACAGACTACCCAAGTCAAGCCTTAGTATCTATCGGGGCAACAGCCTATGCAGAGTTTGGTGAAAAGAACTATTTGGCATCAAAAGATGAAATCTTTGTGGTAGTTTATGACAAAAGAAAAGGCTCAGTAGGGATAGAACCAGCCGAAGATAAGGTTATTTTACATCAAATTGTAAAATAGATATTATAGAAATTATGTATAATGGCGAAAAAATACGCATGGATAGCATAATGGATATAATAGAAAAAATTAAAAATAAAATTAGACTAACTCAAGAGGAGGGAGAAGCTCTTTATGAGTTAGATCTGTTTAGCTTAGGTGAACTTGCCGATGAGATTCGTCAAGAGAAGTTTGGAAAAAAATCCTATTTTAACATTAACCGTCACATTAACCCTACCAATGTCTGTGCTGATGTTTGTAAATTTTGTGCCTACTCAGCAACCCGTAAAAACCCTAACCAGTACACGTTAACCCATGAACAAATTTTAGAAATAGCGACCAATTCTATTAAAAAAGGGGCAAAAGAGTTGCACATCGTCTCTGCCCATAACCCTAACGATGGAGTAGAGTGGTATATGGGGGCATTTAGAAAGATTCGAGAAAAATTTCCTAATGTTCATATTAAGTCCATGACAGCTGCTGAGGTGGATTTTATACATCGTCATTATGGTTTGAGTTATGATGAGGTACTAGACCTTATGATAGAAAGTGGAGTAGACTCTATGCCAGGTGGTGGGGCAGAGATATTTGACGAAGAGATTCGAGAATATTTATGTAAAGGTAAAGTAACTTCCTCCCAATGGCTAGAGATTCATGAAAAATGGCATAACCGAGGTAAAGAGTCGAATGCCACCATGCTTTTTGGTCATATAGAGAGCCGAGCTCATAGAGTTGACCATATGATACGGCTAAGAGATTTGCAAGATAAAACGGGTGGATTTAACGCATTTATTCCTCTTGTCTATCAAAAAGAGAACAACTACTTGAAAAACTGTAATTTCCCAACAGGTCAAGAGGTGTTAAAGACCTATGCGATTGCTAGGATATTGCTAGACAACATCCCTAATATCAAAGCCTATTGGGCAACCTCTACGATTAATTTAGCTCTTATAGCTCAAGAGTTTGGAGCCAATGATTTAGATGGAACTATTGAAAAAGAAGCTATTCAATCAGCAGCAGGAGCCTCTAGTGCTAATGGTATGGAGCTAGAAGAGTTTATCGCTCTTATTAAAAACTCAGGATTTACTCCTGTGGAGAGAGACAGCTTATATAATGAGTTGGTTGTGCATTCTTAGAGTAGGTTTTGAACCTACTTCAAATTGTTTTTTATAAAATCAGAATTATTAAAATTTTTTGGTATAATCTCTGAACTAATTTTGCAAGGACAATGAAGATGAACTGGACGCCAAATTCTTGGAGAGAGTTTCCAATTAAGCAACAACCAACTTATAATGATGAAGTAGCACTTAAGCGTGTTGAAGAGGAGCTTAGTTCATACCCACCACTTATTTTTGCTGGAGAGGCTCGTACCTTAAAAGAGAATTTAGCTGCTGTTGGAAGAGGGGAAGCCTTTTTACTTCAAGGTGGAGATTGTGCTGAGAGCTTTGCTGATTTTAATACCCCAAACATTAAAAACTTTTTTAAATTGATGTTACAGATGAACATGGTAATGATGTACTCAACAGGAAAACCTGTGGTCAAAGTGGGGCGTATTGCTGGGCAGTTTGCTAAGCCACGCTCCTCTGATTTTGAAGAAGTTAACGGGGTAGCATTACCCTCTTACCGAGGAGACATTATTAATGGTGTTGAGTTTACAGAGGAAGCACGTATCCCTAATCCTCACAATATGATACGAGCTTATAACCAAGCTTCTGCAACACAGAATTTGTTACGAGCATTCTCAAGAGGTGGTTTGGCAGATTTAAATAAAGTACATCAGTGGAACTTAGAGTTTATCAAAGACAATACTTTAGGTCAAAAATATACAGATTTAAGTAATAAAATTGACCGTGCTGTTAAGTTTATGGCAGCGTGTGGTCTCTCTTCTGACCAAGTACCTCAGTTGCACCAAACAACACTTTTTACCTCTCATGAAGCACTTTTATTGAACTATGAAGAGGCATTAACCAAAAAAGACTCAGAGGGTGATAACCGATACTATGACTGTTCAGCTCATATGTTATGGATTGGAGACAGAACAAGAGATTTAACTGATGCCCATATTGAGTACTTTAGAGGAATCGCCAACCCAATTGGGTGTAAAGTAGGACCAACCATGGGTGAAGATGAGTTGATTGAGCTTATTGATGCGTTGAATCCTGAAAATGAAGAGGGTAGATTAAACTTAATTGTGCGTATGGGTGCTGGGAAGATTCAAGAGTTTTTTCCTAAACTTCTTAAACGTGTTAGAGATGAGGGTAAAAATGTGGTTTGGTCATGTGACCCAATGCACGGCAATGTTGAGAAGAGTTCAACAGGTTACAAAACACGTGACTTTGCTAACATTCTGTCAGAAGTAGAGCAGTTCTTTAACATTCACAAAGAGATGGGAACGGTAGCAGGTGGTATTCACCTTGAAATGACAGGAAACGATGTAACTGAGTGTACAGGTTCTGCTTCGTGTGCCATTACAGCAGAAGATTTAAAATCTCGTTACCACACACAGTGTGACCCACGACTCAACGCAAGTCAAGCTCTTGAACTTGCCTTTATGGTTGGGGATATGATTAAAGAGTAGGGACAACGCCCCCGTGCTTGTCCAACGTTTTGAATTATTTAAACATCGGACAACCACAGGGGGATTGTCCCTACAGGGGAAAAAATTAGATTTTCTCCTCTTTTCTCTTCGTTAACACATCCACAATTTTTGTCACCACCAAGTCAGAAGTTACGTTAAGTGAGGTTCGTGCCATGTCCAAAATACGGTCAACAGCCAATACCACAGCCACATAAACCTCAGGTAGTCCCACTTGATTTAAAATCACCACCATCATTACCAGTGAAGCAGAAGGCAGAGCTGCCACCCCAACACTTAACGCAACAACCGTGAGTCCCAAAATAAGTTGGTCTCCAAAGGTCATTGCCATGCCTGAAAGGTTGGCGATGTAGAGTACAGCAACCGTTAAGTAAGCAGCTGTACCATCCATAGAGACTGTTGCACCCAGTGGTAGAACAAAGGCAGCAGACTCTTTGGAGACCCCACCTTTCTCTTGCACTACTCGTAAACTGACAGGTAAAGTAGCAGCCGATGATGCCGTTGAAAATGCCATTAAAGAGGACTCTTTTACTCTGTTTAAGTACTGGTAAGGGTTGATTTTTGCAAAGAGTGCTAAGACCAATGGAAGTGTGATGAGTGCATGAATAATAATAACGCCTAAGACTACCAGTAGGTATTTCCAAAGTCCTAAAATAACGTCAATTCCTTGTTCTGCTACGATGTAAGAGATAAGAGAGAAGACACCAATAGGGGTTAGGTTGATAATCCATCGTGCAATATGGAACATCGCTTCATTGATAGAGCTAAAGAAGTCAAAAAGTACCTCTTGATGTTTCTGCTCTAGTTTAAAAGAGGCAAGTGCTAAAAAGATAGCAAAGATAATAATTTGCATCATCTGACCTGTCGCTAGTGAGTTAAAGACATTTGAAGGGATGAAACTAAGCATCATATCATGAAAAGAGAACTCTTTAACATTGCTAATGGCAGTAGGGGTGACCAGTCCATCTTGACTAATTAACTCTCCAATAGGAAAGAGATTCATGGCAATAATTGCGAGTACCACAGCCAATGCTGTAGTTAATAGATAGAGTCCAATGGTCTTAAGACCAATACTTTTTAACTTGTCAGCAGAGCCTAGTCCTGTTAGTGCTGTATAGATGGAGGCAAATACCAAAGGTACAACCAACATTTTTAGTAGTGAGACAAACATATCGCCAATGAGTTTCTGTTCTAGTGCTAAATCGGGTAGAACTATTCCAAACCATACGCCTAAGACGATTCCGATGAATACTTGAACATTAAGTGACTTTAAATAGTGCATATAATACCTTTAAAAATAAGTATGAGATAGTAGCACAATCTTCGTTTGAGTATATTAGATATTTCAACTAAATGAAATAATAAATAGATTAAAATTTTAAAACTTTAGTAAAAATATAAAAAAAAATATAATAATATAATTTAAAAGATAAAAATGAAAAAAATAATTTTAATAGGTATGACTCTCATAACGCTTAGTTCAATGCTGTTTGCTAAGACTCCTCAAAAATCTAAAAAAAAGAGTACTTATGTCTCTACAACACATCTACATAAGATTTTTAAAAAGTTAAAGAAAACCACCTCTATTAACCAAGAAGCACTCTCTGAAGCATTTTTTTATTATGAAAAAAATCGCTACAGTAAGCATCTTTCAAAAGATTACTTAGCAATTGCAGACTATACTAAAATAGCTGTGAAGAAGCGACTCTTTATTATTGACCTACATAGTGGAAAAGTACGCTCTTATCTTGTGGCACATGGAACAAATTCAGGTGCAAAAGGGGGACGTGTTTGGAGGTCGAGCAATAAACGAGGCTCCTACATGACACCATATGGCTTTTTTAAAATAGGAAATAAAGAGAAGATAAGTAGTCGAAAAAAGTATAAGTATTTAAATGTTGAAGGGCTTGAACAGAAAAACAGAAATGCAAAACAGCGTGAAATTTTACTCCATACAGCACCTTATGTCTCTAAAGCTGGAAGAAGCCACGGCTGTTTCGCTATTTTACCTAAAGACAGATGGCAAATTTTCTCTCGTTTGAAAAAGGCACTCTTTTACTCCTATACGGGACGTTAAAGAGAAAGTAAACTAATACCATTTATAGGGTAAAATGTGATATATTATAATAAAAGTGAGACCATGACAAAAACAATATTTAGAGAATATGACATAAGAGGAATTTTTGAAAAAGAGCTAAATGAGAAGAGTGTAAAGCTCATAGGGTATTTTTTAGGGATGAGAGTTGGTGGAGCTAAAGTAGTTGCCATTGGGTATGATGCACGTTCACATTCACCAGTTTTACGTGACTATTTGGCTTCAGGATTGAATGCAGCTGGATGTAAAGTACTGGACATGGGTCTGGTAGCCACCCCTGTAAACTACTTCTCTAACTATATCTCACATAATGGTGTTGAGACCAATGCCTCGATTATGATTACAGGTTCGCATAACCCTTCTGAGTATAATGGCTTTAAAATCACCATGGATAAAGCACCTTTCTTTGGAGAGGAGATTTATGCTTTAGGTGATGAGATTATTGCCAATCAAGAGATGGAGATTCCTGATAATAGTGAGACCACCATTATTGATGTGAAAAAACCGTATGTGGAGTATATGGTTGACTCATTCAAACATCTTAAAACATTTGATAAAAAGATAGTACTAGATGGTGGTAATGGTGTGGTTGATACGGTTATTAGTGACATCTTTGATACTCTTGGTCTTAACTACAAAGGTATCTATCTGCAACCCGATGGAACATTCCCTAATCACCACCCAGACCCTTCGGTTGAAGCAAATTTAGTAGACATAAAAGCCCTATTGGAAAAAGAGGGAGATATCGCTTTTGCTTATGATGGCGATGCCGATAGAATTGCTGTACTAACCCATAAGTACAACATCAAAGGTGACCAGATGGCACTGCTCTATGCGATGAAGATGGAAAACCCAACCGTTATTGGTGAAGTTAAATGTTCACAAGTGATGTATGATGAGTTGGAGCGTCGTGGGGCTACTGCCATTATGTATAAGACAGGTCACTCAAACCTCAAAGTTAAGATGCGTGAGACAGGGGCAGACCTAGCGTGTGAAGTGAGTGGACACATCTTCTTTAAACATCGTTATTTTGGTTATGATGATGCCATCTATGCAACACTGCGTATGTTAGAGCTTCTACAAGATGGTATTGACCTTGATGCAGAACTTGATGCCCTTCCACAAGTCTTCTCTACTGAAGAGTTAAAGGTTGAGACTACAGAGGAAGAGAAGTTTAAAATTATCGATGAAGTGAAACTACTCTTAGAGAATCCACCTGCTGATTTTCCAAAGATTAAGAGTATTATAGATGTTGATGGGGTACGAATTAACTTTGAGCATGGTTGGGGCTTGGTAAGAGCAAGTAACACAACACCTGTACTGGTGACACGTTTTGAATCTACAGATGAGAGATTGGCGAAAGAGTATGAAGAGCGTGTTAATACATTAATTTTACAGGCTAAAGAGCAGATTTCTTAAATCATCTCATGATGCCAAACAACCCACTTGTTCTCTTCCAATAAGGCTTTGGCTTTGGAGCAGAGTGGGGCTTCAATGTAGATGTACTTTTTGTTAATCTTACTCTCGTTGTAGGCTTCGAGTTTGGTATGAAACTCCATTAACTCAGTAGCCTCTTTGCGTAAAATACGACTCTTTTTTGCTACGTGAATAATACAAGCATAATATTTTT
>Ga0256827_10001639_pt1 | contig 14381 bp, 12 predicted proteins | sample CV84metaG_FD_185977 | JGI IMG/M metagenome (GOLD analysis project Ga0256827, IMG submission 185977) | Hydrothermal vent microbial communities from East Pacific Rise, Pacific Ocean - CV84 | ecosystem: Environmental > Aquatic > Marine > Hydrothermal vents | place: Pacific Ocean: East Pacific Rise... | reverse complement strand
GAGTTTGAAGCGACAGAGTAACATGTATCCCTAGTTTTCTATCTCTATGTTGACCCCATCTAAGAGTCTTAACAATATATGTATCAGATAAATTACTCCAAACATCTCCAAGCTCTCCTCTATCGTGTAGTAATAACAATATAGCATTGTCTCAGAACTATGTAAGCTTGCTTCTTTGGCGCCCAATAACTCAAAACCTATTGCACCACTTAAAAATATCAACGCTGCTTGCATAAAAGACCAAAAGATTTTATGCTCCATTTTTATAAAAAACTGAAAATACAAAAGTCCCAAGATGCCTATCAGTATACTATATGAGATGACCCAGGGATAATGCAGATAGCCAACTGTGCCCACAAATTGTTCTGTCCAATCACCTATTGTTTCATGTATTGTAGCACTTTCATCAAATCCCAAAAAAATAAAGACTATACTCAGTCCTATCCAGTATATACCTTGATTTTGATGTTCGATTTGAGACTTTTTACTCAGAAGATAAAACAGCAATGCACTGATCATGAAAAGTATGGAGGAGAAGAGTGTAGGGAGATTTGCTTCTTGATCTAGATCTACCATCTGAATAAAATCAAATGTATCAGGATTATCAATATAAAAATAGATAACAAGCATGATACTGTTGAGTATAATAAGTAAAATAGAAACAATCGAGAGAAACCTGATAATATATATTGGCTGTAGTTTAATTTTCATAAGTTACCCTCTCCTTTTTCTTCAATAAATATAATTTTATTTAAGGTGTGTTACTGTTCTCTTGTGTCACAATTATAGCATAGCTAAACTGCTTGTGAGAGTAGGACAGAAAGCTGCGGGTCTTTATATTTTGTATAAAGATAGCTGGGTTGTATGAAGTATTTTCAATAAAAGGTAATAATTATGCAAAAAAAACTGTTTATACTTTTGGGTATACTCCTCCTGGTCATCTTCTTTTTTATACAGAACAAGGGAACACAAAAAGAGGGAAAGCAAGATACTTCAGTTTTCCTACAAAAAGCGGGGAAAGTGCAAAACCATATTACTAAATCAGCAGAAAAGATACTTAAAACTCCAGAAACTTCTCAGATAGACAAGCCATTCATACCCAACATTGACTTGGACCCAGATCTCATGCCCAGAAACGTTGCTGTAGAAGTGGACATCAAGGAGATTGAATCGAAGACAGAACGAGAGTTGCAGAAAGAGGTATTTACGGATATAGAGTTACGTATGACAACGGAAATGCAAACTATCCCAGACTGTTTAGAAAATGCACAAAATAAAAATGAGGCACTAGATTGCAGTAAAAAACTACAGAGTATTAATAGAGAATTTGAATTGATTCTGGGTATCGGGAGAGATGACTCTATCCAGAATGAGACCGATGGATTTGTGTGGAATGAAACAACCAAAGACAACATGATCAAGCAACTGGATGCCGGAATTCAATCTATGCAAGAACTCTTTACCTGCATACAGGCTTCAGACACTGATGAGGAGCAGGAAAAATGTTTTGAAGTAGAGCAGCATTAAGGTATATTAAAAATTAGATATGCGATAATTATACAGAGCTAAACTACTTGCGAGAGTAGGACAGAAAGCTGCGGGTCTTCAATGGTGAAGATAGCCGGGTTGCATGAGAAAGCAATTGACGGCTATTGATTCTTCGAGTTACAGTATGTCGTCTTAACACATTTATGGTTGAAAAGGGGACGACGTGAAATCAACACAGAATAAACTTACTTCTTTGCTGGGAGGCATAGCTATTGTATTTGCAATGATGCTATTCTTACCATCAACAGCAAGTGCCACATGGGGAAACTATCATAACTCATGTAGCTCGTATAAACATGCGTCACACACTTCAAAGAAGCATGGGTCAAAAAAGCATGGATCACACGGTTCAAAGAAACATGGAACACACGGTTCAAAAAAGCATGGATCACACGGTTCAAAGAAACATGGAACACACGGTTCAAAAAAGCATGGATCTCATGGTTCGTATAAGCATGGCTCACATAAGCACGGTTCGCATGGTTCTTGCACAACAGACTGTTCCAAGTATGAGAAGCTTGCAGCGAAGTACAAAGAGCTCGCAGCACAGTATCTGGCAAAATATAATAGTACACACTGCTATAGCTATTATAAGTATTATCTCTGTTATGCAAAAAAATATGACTACTACAAGAAGAAGCTAGAGCAGTGTAAACCAGCAGAAGTTGATTGTGATAAGTATAAGATTATCGCAGATCAGTATAAGGTAAAGGCAGAGCAGTACAAAGCTTGTGCTGATAAATACCTTGCTGCGTATTATAGATGTCACTACTATTACTATTATTACTACTATGCATGCTACATGAAGAAGTACAATTACTACATGGGGTTCTACACTCAGTATATGGAGAAATATAATAATTGTCAAGCACAGAATAGCTACGGCAAGGTACATGGTTATGTCTATGAAGATACAGATGGAGATAAGCAAAAAAATGCAGGCGAACATGGTGTGGCAGGTATTATTGTTATACTAACTGATGAGGATGGTCAAGAGTATAGTACTGCAACTGATGCAACAGGTAGATATGAATTTGTAAAGGTTGTAAAAGGTGTGGCAACTGTGACGGTTACAGAAAATGGCCTTCCTGACAATGCCACACTCTATGAGGAGAACAATCCCGCAACTATAACCGTAAAAGTAGCCAAAGATAGCGGTGTTGTAGATATTGGGTATGTCTTGCCCGAACCTACAGGCAGTCTCAGTGGAAAAGTCTTTGAGGATGCCGATGAAAATGGTGACTTTACAGATGGTGAATTGGGTGCTGCCGATATTGTTGTCACGATTTCTGACAAAGAGGGTGAGTCACAAAGTCTCATTACCACTGATGGTACATACCACTTTGATCAAGTGATACAGGGGCATGTTGATATCGTAGTTTCTCATCTCCCAACGGGTGCGGATGTGACTATAGGCAGTCTGAGTTTCTCAAAAAGTGTGATTGCAGGACAAGACAATATAGCCACTGATGTTGGATACCTTCTTCCTGTCCCTACCGGTATACTCGTAGGTAAAGTTTTTGAAGATGCAGATGAAGATGGAAGCTTTACTGCGGGTGAAATAGGTGCTCATGGTATCACTATTTCAGTAACCGATAGCGAAGGAAATATAAAGAGTGTCGTCTCTACTGATGGCACATATCGCTTTGTAGATGTCGTTGAAGGTGATGTAGATATTGCTGTCACAGGTTTACCTGCAGATGCAACTGTCACTATTGGTGGATTAAGTTTCCCGGCAAGTATTACTGCAGGAGAAGAAAATGTCGCAGAAGATGTAGGGTACATACTCCCAACACCTGTGGGTACACTCAGTGGAAGGGTATTTGAAGACGTGGACGGAAATGATGTCTATACTGCTGGTGAAGTGGGTGCTTCTGGTATCACTATTACTATAGTTGACAGTGATGGTACAACACAAGAGATTGTCTCGGTCAATGGTACCTATCAGTTCGATAATGTAGCAGAGGGTAGCGTAGATATCACTGTCAGTGCTCTTCCTGTCAACTTTGTATTGGTAGCAGGAAGTGCACTTGGTTTTTCTGCAACTGTCGAAGCGGGGCAAAATACTGTCGCTACCGATGTGGCTTATGTTGTTCCTGCCGTAACTGGCAGTATTTATGGTACAGTCTATGAAGATAGCGATGACAATAAGGTGCAAAATAATAATGAAATAGGTGCAGCAGGCATTACAATTACTATTCTGGATGCCGACAATGTCTTGCATACAGCAACTACCAATGATGTGGGATATTATACTATTGACAATATCGCTGTAGGTGTGGCAGTGGTTTCTTTAGTGATTTCATCGCTTCCCTCAGGGATGGAGCATTCTGTTGGAAATATAGTTGACTTTGTAACAGTTGTTGAAAACAGTAGTAGTGATGCGGGTAAAGATGGCTATACTGAAGTGTCATGGGCTCCATAATCAATGCCCATATGTAAGTAAAATCTACCCTTTCGCCACACTGGATGGCGGAAGGTTCTCGCGCTCTATTTTCTTCCTTACGTTATTTCTCAATAATGGTAATACTGCGTTAACACTAATAAGGTATAGTGCAAAAACAAGTGCTTGACTCTCTCTAATACTATTTAATATTGATTTCAGCACAGCGTGCTATAATTAGTTCTATAAACCTAAATTTGGATAACAATGAAAACACTATTTTTATACCTTTTACCCTTATTTCTTCTGGCTGTACCGGATGCGAAGCTTAAAATATCCAAAGATGTAGACCAGAGGGTAAGTATTGTGATCATTGATAGTAGTACTTCCCCTACCACTATCTCTAAAAAATTGCATAAGATATTTGTTTCTGATCTTAAAATCAGCGGTAATTTTATTCCAGATAAAAGATACTATTTAGGTGCGTATGACAACAGTATCACACCCATGATGCGAGCCAAAGAGTATGTATTAAAATATGATTTTACAGAAAATAAGTCTGGTGCTGTGCTGAGGATACGATTGCTTAAAGGTACCAATTCAAAGGTTATTCTGGAGAAAAAATATGCCATCCCTTCCGTATCAAAATTCCCATTTATAGCACACAAAGCCACCACTGACCTGAATAATGCTTTGGGATATAGGTCTATCGCATGGATCAATCGCTATGTAGTTTTTACACGTTATACGGGGAGAAAGCAGAGTGAGATACTCTTGGCAGATTATACATTTAATTACACAAAAACAGTGATTCGTGGAGGGCTTAATCTTTTTCCACAGTGGGGTGATCCCAAACAGCGTGGCTTCTACTATACTTCCTATGAGACAGGTACGCCTACGATCTTCCACCTCAATATTTATAGTGGAGAAAGGAAGCAGATCGTCTCTTCTCCTGGCATGTTGATCTGTTCAGATGTGAGCAAGGATGGGAGCAGGTTGCTTCTTACTATGGCACCCAATTTCCAGCCTGATATCTATGAATTTGATGTGTCAAGTCAAACAGCAAAGAGACTCACCACTTTTAGCGGTATTGATGTGAATGGAAAATACAGTGACAATGAACATTCGATTACTTTTGTCTCTGACCGTATCGGTCGACCCAATATCTACAAGAAACAGATAGGAAGTAAAGCAGTCATGCAACTGATCTTTCATGGAAAGAAAAATAATAGCTGCGATACCTATGGCAAGAGAATTGTCTACTCCAGCAAAGAGGGAGCGAGAAAATTCAATATATATCTTGCCAACAGTACAGGGGGCAGTGTCAGGCCATTGACTAGTGGAGGCAGCAATCAGTTTCCACGTTTTGCACCAGATGGCAATACCGTGCTCTATATTAAGCGTGACAGAGGCGTCAATGCCATAGGATATATTGGATTGAAAACCAACCAAACGATGTTATTTCCTTTGGGAAATCGGAAAATCCAATCGATCGATTGGTAACCAGTTCATATAAAGGAAAAAAATGAAAAAAAATACTATAGCACTATCAGCAATAGTCGCACTTTTGGCACTAAGCGGATGTACACAACAGGTGGCTTCACCCAATCCTAACGGTGCCACCATGGTAGCTTCAGATACAGTGACCTTGGATCGTGCAGGTGCAGATGCGGATGCAAATGGAAAAAATGGTAGATACGGTAACGGAAAAAACAGTGTACATTTTGCTTATGACAGTAACAAGCTCAGCCAGAAAGAGAAAAGCAAAATAGCCAGAGACAGTAGTACACTCAAAAACAAATCTGTGATCAAGGTTGAGGGAAACAGTGATGAGTTTGGAACTGATGAATATAACTATGCATTGGGGTTGAGACGGGCAAAAGCAGTGAAAGATACGATGGTTTCCAAAGGTGTCCCTGCTAAAAAAATAAAGGTAGTTAGCTATGGTGAGAGTAACCCGGTCTGTGAAGAGGGCACAAAGAACTGTTATAAAAAGAATCGACGTGCTGACTATAAATAGAGGGAGATAGGCATGCGTCATTTATTTCTTATTTTGATACTGGGAGCAGCTGCTGTTTGGGCAGAGCCTTCGGTCTATGGCAATTCTGCTTCCTATGGCTCGACAAAGCAAAACCGTAATGCGATTATTTCCCTTCAGGAAGAGGTCTCTCAGCTTAAACAAGAGATAGAGGGGCTGAAATCGATTGTAGAGGGACTGGGTATTTCGCTTAATCAGGCACAACAAAAAGAGGCAAACACTGGTACCCGATCAGATGCCAAGCTATTGCAGGATCTTAGCGGTATGATCGATAAAATCAATAGTGAGTATGTCTCCAAAGAAGCACTGAAAAAAGCGTTCAAAAGTGGCAAGGTAGTTAAGGGTAGCAGTAAGTCAAAATCTACACCAAGAGAGCAGCCTAAAAAAGAGGAAAAACCCGAGAGTAGGCTAGCGAAAGCAGATTCTGCAGCACTCTATAGTAGAGGGGTTCGACTGGTCAAGAAAAAGAAATACAGCATGGCAAAACTACGGTTTGATATCCTTAAAAAACGTGAATATAAAAAAGCATCTACCTACTTTTATCTGGGGGAGATCGCCTACAGAACCAAAAAATACGCTGATGCGATCGCTTATTACAAGGTCAGTGCAGGTGCCAATGAAAATGCCAACTATATGGATACACTACTGTTGCATACAGGTATTTCTCTTGAGAAGAGAGGTGATAAATCTCAGGCTAAGAGATTTTTTCAGGCGATTGTGGATGGCTACCCCGACACTGGCAGTGCAAAGGTGGCAAAAAGGCATCTGTAGCGCAGCTATAGAGATTATTATACCGCTTTCTAATCAGTCAGAATGATGGTTGGGTATTTAGCCCAAAATTGTGACACAATTCAATAAACAGTATCTAAAAAAGTGTATAATTGAACCATTATTCTATGAAGGATCGATTATGCATCAACAAACCATCGCACTGCACGGAGGCTATGACGGCAACGAGCAGGGTACTATGGCAGTGCCTATCTACCAGACAACAGCCTATGAGTTTAAAAGTACTGACCATGCGGCAGACCTCTTTGCACTCAAAGAACTGGGCAATATTTACACCCGGTTGACCAATCCTACCAATGAGATACTTGAAAAGCGTTTTGCGCTGATGGAAGAGGGTGCAGCAGCTATTGCTACTGCCAGTGGTGCCTCTGCGATCTTTTATGCTTTTGCCAATGTGGCTGAAGCAGGAGATAATATTCTCGTTGCCAAACAGGCATACGGAGGAACCACGACACTGACAGGGCACACACTCAAGCGTTTTGGGATCGAAGCGAGATATTTTGATATTCATGACTTGGATGCCATGGAACAGTTGATCGATGAACGTACCAAGATGATCTTTTTTGAGGTGATCCCCAACCCCAGTGTTGAGATGACCGATATGGAAAAAATCGCTGCGATCGCTACCAAGCATCGGGTATTACTCTGTGCGGACAATACCGTAGCGACACCGATCCTCTGCCAACCTTTGAAGCTGGGAGCAGATGTAGTAGTACACAGCACGAGTAAGTATACGACAGGGCAGGGTTTGGCACTGGGCGGTATGCTGGTAGAAAGCAAGGAGATACTTCAAAAGCTGGTGGATAATCCACGCTATAGTCACTTTACAGAGCCCGATGAGAGCTATCATGGATTGGTCTATACAGAAGTGGGATTACCACCGTTTTCATTGAGAGCCAGATTGGCATTGCTGAGGGATTTTGGCGCAACACCAAGTCCCTTCAACTCCTGGCTCTTTATCCAAGGACTAGAAACGCTACCACTGCGCATGGTGCAGCACTCAAAATCAGCACTCGAAGTGGCACAATTCCTGGAGGGTCATCCCAAAGTCCAAAAAGTCAACTATCCGGGACTTCCAAGCAGCCCAGATTATCCTCTGGCACAAAAGTATCTCAAAGAGACGATGGCGAGTGGTCTGCTAAGCTTTGAGTTGGAGAGCAGAGAGGAGGCACAGCGAATGGCTGATAGTCTCAAGCTCTTTAAGCTGGTAGTCAATATCGGTGATAGCAAATCCATCGCTACCCACCCCGCCAGTACCACCCACCAGCAACTTTCAGAAAAAGAATTACTGGGTGCGGGAATAACAGAGGGCTTAATCCGGCTGAGTATCGGGCTGGAAAACCCTATTGATCTCATAGAGGATTTGACACAGGCGATAGGAAACTAACGTATCTACAGTGCTGAGGAGGATAGATGAAGTATGCACAAAATGTAACAGAGTTGATCGGTAAGACACCGCTTGTCAAACTGACAAAGGCAAGCAATAATGAAACAATCGTATTGGGGAAGTGTGAGTTTCTCAATCCCACGCATTCCGTCAAGGATCGTATCGGATACAATATGATCAAAGATGCGGTAGAGAATAATCTCATAAATCAAGCAACAACGATCATAGAACCCACTAGTGGTAATACGGGGATAGGCTTGGCTGCGACTTGTGCAGCAAAAGGCTTGACACTGATACTTACGATGCCGGACTCCATGAGTATAGAACGTAGAAAACTTCTCAGTGCATTGGGAGCACAGCTCGTGCTGACGGATGCTTCCCTGGGTATGCAGGGTTCTATAGACAAAGCGGTCGAGATCTTTAATGAAACAGAGAATGCCTATATCCCCCTACAGTTTGCTAACCGTGCCAACCCCCAGATCCATCGTGAGACCACAGCGCCTGAGATATGGGAGGACACCAGTGGCAGGATCGATATCTTTGTAGCCTCTGTCGGCACAGGTGGTACGATCACAGGGGTAGGAGAGATACTTAAAAAGCATAATCCTGAGATAGAGATTGTTGCTGTAGAGCCTACAAAGTCTGCTGTTTTGAGTGGTGAGAATGCTGCACCACATGGTATACAGGGGATTGGTGCAGGGTTTGTTCCGGATGTACTCAATACCGAGATTTATGATGAGATCATTCAGGTGAGTGATGAGGAGGCGACAGAGACCTCTAGAGCTTTGGCAAAAGAGGAGGGATTGCTGGTAGGTATCTCTTCGGGAGCGAATGTCTATGCTGCATCACTACTGGCACAGCGAGAAGAGAATCAGGGAAAAGTGATTGTAACGATCCTCTGTGATACAGGAGAGCGATACTTAAGCTCAGACCTGTATGGGTAGAGTTATCTCTCTTTGATCTTCTCCAGAACTGTTTCCAAATGCTTGTCTGTTGCAAAACAGAGTTTCATGGTACAGCCCAGATAGAGCTCACTTTCTAGATCTATCACTCTAGTGAGCAGATAGGGGTCATGAAGCGCCTCGATCTCCTCTTTGTGCTTATGTAGCGCTTCTTTGGTGGATTTTAGTATTTTGTATTCTGTTTTGTAGCCGATAAAGGTATCAAATGTGCTGGCAATGCTGTCTGGATACTGTTGAAGCAGCGTGGGGTTTTGCGAGAGGGATGTTTGGGCTACCTCATACAGTGCGAGGTCATCTGTTTGTAGTGCTAGTTTAAATAGAGCTCTGGTCATGACAGCAGCAGGAGAGGCATAGGCGCTGTCATAGAGAGAGGTCTTCGTACGGTAGGCATCATCACTCAGATACCAACTCCCCTGGTCATAAAATTTCTTGATCGCTTCTTCTGCCAGGGTTTTAGCCAGTGTGATATATTTTGTCTCATAGTCTATCTCATAGGCATCTACCAAGGTATCGATCAAAAAGGCATAATCCTCAAAAAGTGCCTTTACTTTCAGTGGTTTCCCCGGAAGCATCTGATGATAGAGCGTACCCTTTACCAGCATTGTTTTAAGCAGTGACTCCAATCTCATGATCGCTTCTTTGCCATATTTTGTATCTACTTTTGATGCAGTGATCAGGGCAGAGAGATACATACTGTTCCATGAGGTCAATATTTTAGTATCGATAAAGGGATAGGTATTGCCTGCTCTCAGTTCTGTAAGTGCCAGTTTGATCTTATCAAGATCTGTAATCGGTTTGCTTTGCTGAATATTCGGATTGCTGTGGTCATGCTCAAAATTACCGACTTTGCTGATATGAAAGTAGTCTAGTATAGCTTTGGTCTCCGTGTCACTATAGCCTTTTGTTTTCAAAAAGGCATAGCTCTTAGCATAGGTAAAGACAAAATAATACCCTTCTTTTTTCTCTCCTTCTGGGGTAAGGCTATCTGCATCGCTGGCACTGTAGAGTAGTGCTTCATGGTCAAAACGTTTAGAGACAAAGCGCGTCAGTGCCACAACCACCTCTTTGTAGAGAGGCTTCTGTGTAAGAAGATAAGCTTTGCTATAGACACGTAGCAGTTCAGCCTGGGTGTAGAGCATCTTTTCAAAGTGAGGGATATGCCACTGTCCATCCACACTGTAGCGGTAGAACCCACTCTCTATCTGGTCATAGATCCCACCCTCTGCCATCCCTTTAAGGGTCTCTTCTGCCATGATAAGTAGCTGTTTATCATGGTTGATGGTATAGAGGTCAAGCATACTCTCCAGTAGCGTAGCTCTGGGAAACTTGGGTGCCCCACCAAACCCACCGCTCATCTCGTCAAAACTGGCTTTGAGAGATTTGCTGTAGTGGGTGACCGTCTGATTGAGATCAGAATCACCGCTTTGGCTTTTTTGAAGATCCAGTTTACGCATGATAGCTGTAAGTTCAGTGGTACTTTGGGTGATCTTCTCTTTCTCCTCTTTGTAAATCTTGGAGATTTCACTAAGCACACGTATCAGCTCTTTCTTGGGAAGATAGGTCGCAGACCAAAAAGGTTTGGCATCAGGGGTCATGATGATCGTCAGTGGCCACCCACCCCCTCTGCCATTCATGACTTGATAGATGTTTTGGTAATAGCTGTCCAGTTGGGGCATCTCTTCACGGTCTACTTTGATAGCAATGTAGTCATGGTTGATCACCTTGGCAACATCCTCTCGCTCAAAGCTCTCCTCCTCCATCACGTGGCACCAGTGACAGGTGCTGTATCCGATAGAGAGAAAGATCAGCTTGTTCTCTTTTTTGGCTTTTTCCAGTATGGCTTCTGTCCAGGGCATCCATGCGACTGGGTTGTCTGCATGCTGCTGAAGATAGGGAGACTGTTCATATTTGAGATCATTGGCTGTCAGTGTGGTCAGTGTCATGAGTATTCCTATGATGATAATTTTCATTTATTTATATCCTACTATTATATTGTCATATAATACTCCAAGAAAGTAAATAGGAGAGATAGACTCTGAAATAACCTATGTCCCCTAAAGCTCCCCTAAAGCTCTCTTAGCTACAATGGCATCATTAAATATCGAAGGACATCTATGGCAATTAGAGAAGAAAATAGTGTTGTCGGTCTTGAGTACGAAGTCAAAGAGGCTGGTACCACAGAGATCGTAGACAGTAACAAGGGCGGTATGCCGCTGGAATTTATCACAGGCAAAGGACAGTTGATCCCTGGTCTTGAGGCGCAGCTTGCAGGCATGAATGAGGGCGAAAGTGCTGATATCATGGTCAAAGCAGAAGATGCTTACGGTGAGATCAATGCAGAAGCAGTTCAGACACTTCCCAAAGAGCAGTTTGAAGGTGTAGAGCTTGAAGCAGGTATGATGCTGTATGGTCAGGGTGAAGATGGACAGCAAGTACAGGTCATCGTTAAGTCATTTACTGATGCTGAAGTCACCATCGACTATAACCACCCACTGGCAGGTAAGGACTTGATGTTTGCAGTCACGATCATTTCGGAGAGAGATGCAACAGATGAAGAGGTAACAAGCGGAATCGTCGGTGGCGAAGCACACTGTCATAGCGGAGGTTGTGGCTGCTAATAAGGAACCCGTGCGGTTCACACGCATTTCGTCTCAGTAGAGATGACTAGCACACACACTTCATGGAGGCGGTTGCCTCCATTACTTATTCCCCTTATTTCTGTTAACCACAGAGCTAAACTAGGCAGTTTTTCGTAAGTTTTTGAACCTTGCGACTCTTTTTCGAACCTAGATATTCCTCAAAAAACCCGTTATGTATGAGGTTTTCTCCTACCTATAAAGCATAACCTAGCAGCATACAGCAGAGTATACTGTTTAGTGGATATTTTGCTTCTCCTCTCCTCTTGTTTGTATGGTTTATTTGTTTTCACCCTCTTCTGGTAATGTTACCAAGACAGCATCATCTTTACTCTCATCACTAAGCACCTGACGAATATCACTGCTTCGGTAAATATATCCACTCCCTTTGTCTATCTCTATCTCATAAGCACCTTTGGGTGTATTGAGATGGATATAGGCACTTCCCTCTTCTCCGGCAGTTACTGTTACAGAGTAGCGTATGCCCTCATCTGTAAAAACACCAGAAAAACTCTGGCTACCATCCATGAGATCGACAGTATCGATCAGTACTTTATAATCACTATCGTCTATGTTTGGTAGAGAGAAAGTATCACCTATCTGAAGGGATTTTAACTTCTCCATCTCTATGTGGAGTCCCCCTATGGGTTTAACATATTTTCTAGGAGAAATCACTTCTGAAAGTTCAGCGATATCGATTGATTCCAGTACAAGGCTTTGTGCTGTTTTCTCTGTTGCTTCATGGGGTGTCTCCGCTTGAAACGCTCTGTGTGCTTTTTGAGTTCCCGCTCTTTTTATATATGTTTTTTTTTCATCTTTGAAAGAGGGTTTTTCTAGAGATTTATCAACTGGTTTATGCATATTCTTGATCTCTTTAGGGGATGTTCCTCTCAGAAAATACCCTGCAACAAAGAGTGACAATAGGATGAAAATGAGTATGTCTAATTTTCTCATATTATTTATATATCCCTGCAATCATAGGAACGGTTTTTTCCAGCACTTTGGTCGCATGTGCTTCACCATGTTGTCCTATGGCGACACCACAAGGATACCCTGGCATACATTCATACTCTGGAGAAGAGAACTTTGCAGTTGTCTTTCTGACGGTAAAGATATATCCGTAGGTCATGATTGTAGAAAACTTTCTCATGACACCGTGTCCAAGACCATAACTATAAGGCCTTACATGATTGCCATCTTGCTTATGAGAGTGCATAAGCCCCATATTGTGTCCAAGTTCATGAGCTGTTGTCATATCGCCACAGTTGATGATTACCTCTGCAAACATGTGTGGTTTGATACTTTGTGAATTTCGATAGGCACTCAATCTTTGGGCTCTTCCGCACCAACCATATCCTGTGCTATTGGCCTGATATTGCAGTACTGTATCACCTTTATATCTCTCTCTCAGTCTAGCAACCTCTCTGGATCTTCTAACCTCATTCAGGGCCACAGCAAGATTTGATGTATGGGGATCATGGAAAACAATTGCTGCTGGCTTAATCCTTGTTGATGATTTACTGTCTTTGTAGGCTTGATTGGTGATAGAGAAGAGATGGTGAATCCGTGTCCTGAGCCTAGCCAGTGTACCATATTTGTTCAGTGCACTGTTGTCATAAAGAACCAGTGTTTGAATGGTGTGATTGCCGGCTGCAGCTATCTTTTTCTTTACGGTGACAAAGCGTTTGACAATTCTTGTGTTTCCCGCCGTATCTTTGGCAATATATTGAATGACATATCTTTTGGCTATGTGGCTATTGACATGTCCTTTGATCTGGATAGTAACCGTACCATCCCTATCATCTGTTGCAGTAGCACCAGGCTCTATATAGGTAGCACCATACGCTAGTGTCATTTCTTTATGCCCTTTAAGGGTAATGACTGGTTTTGTGGTGTCTGCTTTTTGGGGAGGTGGCGTATTGCCTGCAAGCTCTTTTAGCTGGACATTATCGATAACTGCACCCAAGCCGTTATTTTGTGACGCTACTTCCTTGAGTGTGATGGTTTGATTGATTCCCTTTCCTCTAAAGGTTGCACTGTATCTTTTCCACTGATTATTTGGGGTGATGCTGGCAATAACTTTATTGTCCACAAGCAGCATAAAATCTGAAGTGCCTCGTTTTCTTGCATAGGCATCCAGTGAAAGTATATAGGTACTGCCTCGCTTGGTCATCACTTTTTGGCTGAGAGCATCTACCTTATTGGCTACATCTAGCTCTATTTTATAGTGCCCTTCTGTGGCTTGTTTGCCAAAGCCATTACGCCATACCTCTGCCGTCCCTCGCCATGATGCCACCTTTGTTTTTTTAACCTTACGGCTCTTTTCTGAAGCATGATGTTTTTCGAAGCTTCCATTTTTTATAAGGTTTCCTCCTGCATAAGAAGCAGAACCCAATACCATATAGCAAAGCATACTGCCAAGTAGCTGTTTCTTCCGTGTTGCTTTTTTCTGTTTCATTTTCTTTCCTTTAAAATATTAATACTATGGTCAAAAAACTTAACCAGTTGAATTTTATCGTTATAGTGTGACCTATGTATTATTGGCAAGTATCATGCTTCTCGTATAGCATACTAGATAGGATTGCTTTAGATATTTTTTTCAGTATGAGAACAAGTCAAAACAAACTTATAGACCCCT
>Ga0256827_10001638_pt1 | contig 14383 bp, 10 predicted proteins | sample CV84metaG_FD_185977 | JGI IMG/M metagenome (GOLD analysis project Ga0256827, IMG submission 185977) | Hydrothermal vent microbial communities from East Pacific Rise, Pacific Ocean - CV84 | ecosystem: Environmental > Aquatic > Marine > Hydrothermal vents | place: Pacific Ocean: East Pacific Rise... | reverse complement strand
TTCTTTTTGTGTTTCTTGAATCTCTTTATAAAGAGTAATATTGTCTTTTTCTAATTCATCTTTTTTACTTTTTAACATCTTTGTTTGAGTTGATAATGCTAAATGAGCTTCAACTCTTGACATAACTTCTCTTGGACTAAAAGGTTTACCAACAAAATCAATTCCACCAACATCATAAGCTTTTTCTATACTATCATCATCTATTTTAGCCGTTATAAATATAACTGGTATATCATCTGTTCTTTCTTTTACTTTTTTACAAACTTCATAACCATCCATCTCTGGCATCATTATATCTAAGAGTATTAAATCTATATTCATCTTAGATAAAATATTTAATGCTTTTTTTCCATTTAAAGCTGGTATAACATTATATTTATTTTCCAATAAGTCTAGTAATATTTCTATATTTAGTTTAGTATCATCTACTATCAAAATAGTTTTTTTCATTTTATCCCTTTTAAAATATTAGAAGCTTCTTCAAATTCAAAATCTTCTATTAAATCTTTTATCTTTTCAAAAATTTGTTTATCTTTATCTAATAATTGATATTTATCTATCTTTCTTATGATAATATCACATCTCTTTGGTTGCATTGTTTCTAATGCAAGTTTTAATTCTTCAAATAAATTATCTTTTTCTTTATCTTTTAAAATACTCTTTTTCTCTATTTTCTTAGAATCATGAATTACTATTGAATCTTTTTTCTTAGTTATGTATTTTAACAAAATATTATAAAATTTATTTGTATCTATAGGTTTAGCTAAAATTTTATCCATTCCTGAATCTTTTATCTTCAATATATCTTCATGCATTACATCTGCACTAAAAGCTATTATTGGTATATTTTTATCTCTTTGTCTTATTAACTTAGTGGCTTCTAAACCATTTAAAATAGGCATTTGAGAGTCCATAAGTATCAATTCATAAGTATTTTTTCTAAATTTATCTACAGCTTCTTTACCATTATTAGCTATATCTATTATAATACCACTACCTTTTATTAAGCCAATTATAATTTCTTGATTTATTTTATCATCTTCTGCTAAAAGGATTTTACTACCATATAAACAATTTATATCACTAGCACATAGTTTATTTTCTAGTATATTAGTTTCAACATTTTTTACTTCTTTTAGTAATATCTTAAAGATAAAATTACTCCCCTTTCCTTTTTTACTTTCTATCCAAATTTTACCATCCATAAGCTCAACTAACTGCTTAGATATAGAAAGACCAAGACCTGTTCCTCCATATTTTCGAGTAGTACTTCCATCAGCTTGTATGAAATTTTGGAATAGTTTTGATTGTTCATCTTTTGTTAAACCAATACCAGTATCTTCTACTTCAATCTTAATAAAATCATTATTTAAACTTATTATACGGATAGTAACACTTCCCTCATCTGTAAATTTTATAGCATTTGAACACAAATTTGTTATAACCTGAGCTATTCTTAATTCATCTCCAAAGTGATTTATTTTTTTATCTACATAATATTCTAAAATAAGTTTTATATTTTTCTTATTTGCTTGATTTTCTATCATAGTTATTACATTATGAATAGCATTATATAGATTAAAATTAATTTTTTCTATATTTAATTTACCTGCTTCTATTTTACTTAAGTCCAAAATACCATTTATTAATGAAAGCAATTGTTTTGCACTATTGTCAATATTAAGTAAATATCTATGCTGGGTTTCATTTAATTTTGTTTGTAAAGCTAAATGAGACATACCTATGATTCCATTCATAGGTGTTCTAATCTCATGTGACATATTTGCTAAAAATTCAGATTTAAATCTAGTGCTTTCTTCTGCCTTATTTTTTGAAATTATTAAATTTTCATTAACTCTTAACATCTCTTGTGTGTAGTTTTCTATTCTATCTATTAAACTTACTACTGTATTGTTTATAACAACAACTTCGTTATTACCATCAATAGTTTCTAAATCAAATAAGTTATGATTTTTTGGAGTATAAAATAATAACTTTTTAGATATATTTTCTAAAGGTTGAAATAAAAATTTCAATAACAATATAAAGAGTAAAAGAAAAATAATAAATACCAACATCATTCTAAACATAAATAAATTATTTTCTAAAACTGCTTGTCTATAATGTTGATTTGATGATACAATAGTAAGTTCTGCTACGGGATTAGAAGATTCATCATATAGTATTTTTGTAGTTTTAATAATCTCATCACTTACTGGAATATTATTAAAAACAACATTATTAGAACTTAGTTCAATACATTTTGCACCTACAAAATAATTATTTGAATCAATTAATTGTTTTAAAGATATTACAATATTTTCATTAAGTCCAAATTCAAAATTTAAAATAATAGATGGAGTAATAACATCCATAACTATATTGATTTTTTCTTTTTCTAAAATATATAAACTTTTTTGTTGTACTACAAAAATTTCTCTAGCAAAAAAACCAAATATCAGTAAAAAGAATAGTATTACAATAAAAACTATTTGAGATAATAAAGATATTTTATTCAAAATTTTACTTTAATTTTACAATAGATAAAAATTTGCTATTAAAAGGTATTTTTAAACTTTTCATAGTTTTAGTATTCATATAAATTTTTATCTTCTTCTTTTTATCTATAAATATTAGCATCCCTTTTTCTAGCCCTGTATATGAATTACTAAAAGTTACTATTTTATTTTTCAAACAATATTTATTTATAACCTCATAAGTAGAGTTTTTCAATAAAAAAGTATAAATAGCATCAAAATCTAAAGTTAACAACTCATCTATTTTTGATTCTTTTAATATATTTGTTTCAATATAAAAATTCTTAATTTTATTTGGCATCAAATCTTCTAACTCTTGAGCTTTTAATAGTTCATTTTCATTAGCAACAATCAGTATTTTTATTGTTTTATCATCTTTTTTCACAATATTCTTTACTTGTAAAAGTGTAATAGGAATAAGTTTTCTATGTATTTTTAACAAATCAGAACAAAAAAGAGATAAGCTAAGTGCTATAACTATAAAAAATATTTTCATCTTAAAATTTGTAATCTATCCCTGCAAAATAATATCTTTTATTTATAATTAAATCATCTTGGTAACTATTGACTTTGGATGGATATTTCAACTCCTGATTAAAAATATTTTTAACCCCAAATGATAAATCTAAATCTTTTATAGCTGTTGGTAAATATCTAAATGCTAAATCTATTGTTGCAGAAGATGCGAACTTAGTTCTTGTATCTATATCTTCCCTCTCTTTTGAAGCAACATATCTTAGTTTTAGAGTTGATGAAAATTTAGAATATGGTTTGTAAGACAAAGCAACATTTACAAGATATGGAGCATAAAGAACTAACTCTTTTTTACTATCTTTGTATTGTGCTTTGACATAAGAGATATTTGAAAATAGTAAAAATTCATTATTAAAGTTTTGAGTATATTCAAGCTCTAGCCCATAGTTTATAATATCTTCGTCACTATTTAGATAACTCAAGCTACTTCTAGTAGATGGGGAATAGATTAATGCTTCTATAATAGAATAAAAGATAGTAGTTTTAAAGTTTTTATCCTCTTTTTTATAGATATATTGAGCCTCTAGCATCTTATTTTTTTCAGCTTTAGTAGCACCTTTTGATTGTTCTAGGAATGTAGGTACTTTAAATGAAGTAGCATACTGAGCTTTAAAAATATTGACACTATCAACATCATAGACCAATGCAATTCTTGGTGATATAAAATCATCGACAATATGATTTTTTTTATCTTCATACTTATCATATCTAGCACCTAAACTTATCATCATATTATCATTAAATGTAAGATTATCGTGAAGATAAAAAGCTACTACATCTCTATCATTAAGATTCTCATAAGTTGTTTCTTTTACACCTGATTTAGTAGTAATTTTATCATAATCGTATGTTTCAGCAATATTTGACAACTCTGTACCAAGGATTAGATTATGAATATCATAAGTGTAAGATGCATCTAGTTTTGCATATTTTTTAGCATATTTTATATCTGCTAACATTTGAGTTGGGATATTTGCAAATTGAGGTAATGGTGGTAGAGTTGAAGTCCCCATCTCAGTAGCATTAAACCAATAGCTATATTTAAAATAACCAAGAGTTGGTTTGATGTAAAAATCATCATTTATATTAAATTTATATGATAATTCTATAGTTTTATAATCATATATAAAATTTTCATTACCATCATTTGACGGTAAAACCCCTTTAGAAGATATACCCCACATCTCCCCTTTGATACTTTTATTTAATGCAATATTTAAGTTAAAATCTTTATACTTTACCTTTGCTAACAAAGATTTATCACCTCTAAGAGTTTCTACATTGCCCACATTACCTTTACTATCTGTAACAATAGGTTCATAACCATCACCTTTTGAATAGTTTACGATTGTATTGATGTTAAAATCTGCATCTTTGTAGTTTAAAATAGCTCCAGCACTTGTTACATTGTCTGATATATATCTTGAATAGATATGGTTTACCTCATCCTTAGTGATAATGTTAATAACACCACTAAAAGCATATTCACCATAAAGAGCAGATGCAGGTCCACGGATAACCTCTATCCTTTGAATAATATCTATAGGTAGATTAAAATGTATAATCCCACTAGCAGCACTATTTTGCTCAACACCATTTATCATAACTTTTATCTTACCACTACCATCTATGGCACCGATACCTCTAAAGACAATATTTTTAGTTCCTGTTTTATTGGTTACAACTTCAACATTTGGTAAAAGTTCTAGTGCTTCATATAAATCATTTATTCCCAATCTTTTCATATCATCATATTTTAAAATATTTATAATACCTGGTGCATGGTCAGCTCCAATTTTATTTTTGTTTGCAAGTTCTGTTGTCTCTTCCATAACTTCCATAAAATCATCAAAACTATCTTCAATATCTATATCTTGAGCATATATAATACTAAAACTTATTGATAAAGCTAATATACCTTTTTTAAACATTACAATTGTCCCTTTTTCATTAATAAGTTATGGATTATACTTATTATTAATTTAAATAATAATAAATAGATAAATTTTATAAAAGATAAAAATTATCCTTAAATAATAATACTACTTTATAATATCTAAGGTTTATTAATAATATTTGGTTAAAATTTCACCATATTAAAAAACAAGGAAATTATATGTTAGTAACAAAACAAGCTCCAGACTTTACAGCAACAACAGTTTTAGCAGATGGTCAAATCGTTGACAACTTCAAATTATCAGAGAACTATGGTGAAAAAGGTACAGTACTTTTCTTTTATCCATTAGATTTTACTTTTGTATGTCCTTCTGAAATTATTGCTTTTTCAAAAAGAGTAGCTGATTTTAAAGAAAGAGGTGTTAATGTAATTGGTGTATCTGTTGATTCTCAATTTTCTCACTTTGCATGGAGAGAAACACCAGTAAATCAAGGTGGAATTGGGCGTGTTAATATGCCTTTAGTAGCTGACCTTACAAAAGAGATTTCTAAAGCTTATGATGTTCTTTTAGATGGTGGAGTTGCACTTCGTGGTTCATTCCTTATCGATGCTGATGGTACTATTCGTCATGCTGTTATCAATGACTTACCACTTGGAAGAAATATTGATGAGATGATTCGTATGGTTGATACTATGCTTTTTACTAATGAATTTGGTGAAGTATGTCCTGCTGGTTGGGTTAAAGGTGACGATGGTATGAAAGCTTCAACTGAAGGTGTAGCTGAATATCTTGCTGACCATGAGGGTGATTTATAATCATCTTTTTATAACTCCCTATTGGGAGTTATTTAGACTTTTTCTAATACACTTAAATCTACTAATAAATTACTTTTAGTTACAACAAAATCAAATGCTTTAGTATTTACAAAAATAAGTTTGTTCCATTGTTTTTTAGGAGCTATAAGGGTCAATCTTTTTGGATTAGAACTTCTTGATAGTGCTACATAAAACTGTGATGGTGCAAAAATTTCATTTGTTTCAATAATTAAATCTTCTATAGACATACCTTGTGATTTATGTATAGTTATAGCAAATGCTAGTTTTATTGGAAATTGATATATACTAAATAATTCTTCTTCAACTAACTCTTTTTTACCATCTATAGTTTTTTCTATCCATTTTGTTTTAGTTTGTGAGATTGTTTCAAGTTTTATAATTTTACCATCTGCTTTTTGAACAAATATATATGTTTCATCTATATTTATTACTATCGCCCGTTCACCATTAAAATAATTCCAAGCATTTCTAGTAAATAAAACTGGAACACCTATTTTTAATTCCAATTCTTTTTCTATTCTTGCATCATTTATAAACCTATCAATATCTATCTCTTTTACATTTTTAATATGCTTAACTACTTGAACTTCTTTAACAAATAAATCATTATCTATATATGAAAGTTGCTTTTTATTATGGGCAGATGCTGTTATGTTTTTCCCAAAAAGAAAAGTAAATTCACTTAAATTTTCAGATAATGGTTTAATATAATCATTTAAATGATTATGTACATCTTCATTAATTTTAGCAAATCTAACTTCATTAAGTAGTTTTATAAAATCCTTATCATCTGTTCTATAAATATGTTTAAGCTCTATAGTATGGAAGTTTTGTTTACGCCAAGATAATGATTCAAAAGCAAACTTTACATCTTTTGAAAACTTTGAGATAGGTGGAAGCTGTAAGAAATCACCTACTACCAAGATAGTACCATTAAACATAGATTGATTTAATCTATATTCAATCATTTCAAATAAAGAAGCACTAACCATTGAAATCTCATCAATGATTATTAAGTCCATAGATAAGATTAATTGTCTAATCTTTTTCTTTACTTCTAATTTTGAATTTTGTTCTAGTTCTTCTAAATTTGATGCAATACCCAAATCCAAAAAACTATGTAATGTTTGTCCATCTATAAGAGTAGCTGCCATTCCAGTTGAAGCAAGACGAGCTACTTTTTTTGCATTTGATTTAAAATGTTCTATAACTTCTTTTGTTATCGTTGTTTTTCCAACTCCAGCACCACCTGTTAAAAAAACATTTTGTTTATTTTGTAATTTATTTATAATATTCTCTAAATGATTCATATATTAATTTTACCTAATTATGTTAAAATTTCATAAAAATATTTAAGGTTACTTATGAATGATAGAATACTAGTGGTAGAAGACAATCAAACCTTAGCAAAATTAATTGTAAAAAAACTTCAAAAAGAATTAGATGTAGAAGTTGATATTGCATATAGACTTTCAGAAGCTAAGCTTTTTTTAAAAAAATACGATTATTTTTTGACTTTACTGGACTTAAATTTACCAGATGCTCCAAATGGTGAAGTAGTTGATTATGCTATTGTAAAAGAACAAAAGATTATTGTTTTAACTGGAAATGCAGATAAAGAGTTTAGAAAACAAATTATTAAAAAGAAAATTATTGATTATGTTCTAAAAAAAGATGCAAATGATATTGATTATATTATTGCTAAAATAAGTAGGCTTCAAAAAAATAGAAACAATACTATACTTGTTGTAGATGATTCTATGGTTTATAGAAAACAATTACAAAATATGCTAGAAAATTTATTTTATAATGTAATTACTGTAGCTCATGGTGAAGAAGCCCTTGCTATTTTAGATGTAAAACCAGAAATAAATCTAGTCGTAACTGATTATAATATGCCTGTTATGGATGGATTGGAATTAACTTCAAAAATTAGAAAAAAGTATGCTAAAACAGACCTTTCTATAATAGCTCTTTCATCAAATGAGAATGAAGATATAAATGCTTTATTCTTAAAAGAGGGAGCAAATGACTATATCAGAAAACCTTTTTCTAAAGAAGAATTTAGTTGTCGTATAGACAACACAATAGAAAGCTTAGAAAATATTCAAACTCTTTTAAATCATGCAAACCGTGACTTTTTAACTGGACTTTATAATCGTAGATATTTTTATAATTATATGTTTTTATATGAAAAAGATGCTTTAGAACTTGATGAAAAATTTTCTTTTTTAATGGTAGGAATAGATAATATGAATATTCTTAAAAACAAATATTCAGAAAACACTTTAGAAAAAATAACGATACATATATCAAATATTTTAACATCTACAACAAACTATAATGATTTAGTTTCTATCTTTACAAATGATGAATTTTGTTTAATACTAAAGAATACAAATGATGAAACTTCATTTAAGGTTGCTCAAAGATTACAAAACGAAGTTCAAAATGCAACTATACTTGATGATGAATCACAAATTATAGATATAACAATCTCAGTAGCTGTCCTTGTCCACCAAAATGACAATATAGAAGAAACACTAGACCAAGTTGATATGATGCTATATAAAGCAAAAGAAGCAGGAAGTAATCAGTTAGTTTATTAAAAAAGTTAATTAAGATGGTGCGTCTGGGGAGATTTGAACTCCCACACCCGTAAGGCACTACCCCCCCCCTCAGGTCTGCGATAATGTCCCTTAAACCCCTATAACTAAGGATCTAAATTTTTACTGTACTATATCTGTGCAATATCTCTATTATACTATATTTCACAGGTCTTCATCTGAACAACCAACCATCATGTTGAATATCATGTAATGATAGAAACTAAAGTGATGTAAATAATGCAGTTTTTTGTGCATAGGTATTCCTTTTAAGATTCCACTTTGTGTTAATAATAAGATGAAGGAGTGAAATGAAAGATGATAGGGAAAATAAAGATATACTTCCCCTCTATGTATATATACCCTATTTTTTTCGAAAAGTCCAACTATTTTCTCTTTATAAATGTATAATAAGGAAATAATTAAATAATGGAACTTTTATGTCAAACTCAGTTTTTATATCGGGATCAATTTCAATTAAAACATTACCTTCTAAAGTTATAGAAAGTATTAATACAATGATGGTAAAAGAACTAACTATTTTTGTTGGGGATGCACCAGGTATAGATACTCTTATTCAAGACCTTTGTAATAAAAATAACTATTTTAATGTACTCATTTACACTATTACATCATCGCCTCGTTATATAGCAAATCAAAGGTTCCAGTTTAAACATATATTTGTTGAACAAGAGATAAAGAAAGAACGAGAACGGCAAGGCTATAAGGACAGGGCAATGACTGATGACTCAGACTATAGTCTTGTTGTTTGGGATGGCTCAAGCAAGGGAAGTTATTCTAATATCTTACGCTCATTAGAGCAAAAAAAGCCTGTCAAAGTTTATTATAATTCAATACAAAGCTATATACCAACTGAAGAAATTAGCGAACTAGACATAACATTTATATATAGAGAAAACAACGGCTATACAGCGGCTGAAGTTGTAGAACATTTACAAAACAATGGAATAGAAAAGTTTAAGCGTTCTCAAGATTTGAATAAATTTCTATTAACTGAAAATTTATTGATTAAAGAAGACAAAGTTTATAAACCTACTTCAAAGAAACCTGATTTATTTATCCTTGAACTATATAGAGGTAAAGCTAGTGGTGTAAAATTCAATAATGATTTTATAGATTGGATTGAAAGTGCTTCTAGTTCTACAGAAACTGAACAGCCATCACTGTTTGATTAAGGCAGAAAAATGACTCAAGAACAAGGTCTACAATTATTACGGACTTCAATAAATAACCAAAATGCTAATTTTCATGAAGATCAATGGGAAGCAATTGATGCTATTGTTAATGAAAGAAAAAAAATGCTAGTGGTAGAAAGAACTGGTTGGGGAAAGAGCAGTGTATATTTCATTGCTACAAGAGCTCTTCGAGATAGTGGGTATGGTACTACAGTAATTATCTCACCTTTACTAGCTTTAATGAGGAATCAGATAGATTCTGCAAGGCGTTTAGGGATTAATGCTGTAACAGTTAACTCTACAAATAAGGATGACTGGCAAGCTATTTCTCAAGAACTTCTTAATAATAATGTAGATGCACTACTAATTTCACCAGAGAGATTAGCTAATGAAGAATTTGTAAAAACTGTTCTTTTTCCAATTGCAAGCAACATTGGTCTCTTTGTAGTCGATGAAGCACATTGTATTTCAGATTGGGGACATGATTTCAGACCTGATTATCAACGAATAACTAGAATATTACAACAAATGCCACCAAATATGCCTGTTCTTGCTACTACTGCAACTGCTAATGATAGAGTGATTTCCGATATTGAAACACAAATTAGTGACATTCATACAATTAGAGGTACTCTAGTTAGAGATAGTCTTATACTGCAAACTATTTCACTACCTGACCAAGCTGCTAGATTAGCTTGGATACTAGAACATATAAATAATATTGAAGGAACAGGAATAATTTATACCTCTACAACTAGAGATGCTGACATGTTGGCAGAATGGTTGATGCTCAATAATATATCTTCTGCATCTTATCATGGTAGTGTAGAACATCCAAATTTTGAAGATAGTAATAGTTATAGACAATATCTAGAAAATCAACTAATGGGTAATCATATCAAAGCTTTAGTTGCTACAAGTGCATTAGGTATGGGATATGATAAGCCTGACTTAGGATTTGTAATTCACTATCAACTTCCTGGTTCAATTGTAGCATATTACCAACAAGTTGGTCGTGCTGGACGTGGATTAGAATCTGCAAGAGGAATTTTACTTTCAGGTCGAGAAGATGAAGACATTCAAGCATTCTTTATTGAATCTGCTTTCCCTACACAGATACAAGTTAATGAGGTTTTACATGCCCTAGAACAATATGATGGTCTATCTGCACCAAGAATTCTTGATCATGTAAATATGAAAAAAGGGCATCTAGACAAAGTTATTCGTTATCTTAGTATCCAAAATCCAGCTCCTATTTTTAAAGAAGGACCAAAATGGTTTAGAACTGCAACTCATTTTCAAATGGATACTAGTAAAATAGAATTTCTTACTAATCAACGAAAAAGTGAGTTTGCCCAAGTACAAGAATATGTACATTCTAAACAATGTTTAATGTCTTTCTTAAGAGAAGCCCTTAATGATAATAATATCATTGAATGTGGAAGATGTGAAAATTGTAATCCAGATGGTGCACTTGATAAAAACAGTAGTCATAAAAATGCTATTAAAGCATCAGACTTTCTTAAACACCATGCTATGCCGATAGAAGCTAGAAAACAATTTTCTAAGGATGCTTTCCCTATATATCAGTTTAAAACTATGATACCTGAGAGCTTAAGATTAGAAGAAGGACGTGTACTTTCTAAATGGGAAGATGCAGGTTGGGGAAAATTGGTTGCTGAAGGTAAACGGAATAATCATTTTTCAGATGAATTAGTTAATGCCATGGCAGAAATGATTATACAGTGGAATCCTGTATCTCATCCTACGTGGATAACTTGTGTGCCTTCTTTAAAACATACAACACTTGTTCCTGATTTTGCACAAAGATTAGCTCAAAGGCTTAATATATCGTACTATGAAGTAATTACAAAAGTTAATCAAAATAGTCCTCAAAAAACAATGCAAAATAGTTATCATCAATGTCATAACCTTGATGGTGCTTTCAGTATTGACAATATACAATCAACTGAATCAGTATTTTTAGTAGATGATATTGTAGACTCAAGATGGACATTTACAGTGCTAGCAGCTTTATTAAGACGTGCAGGAATTCATGCTGTTTTACCTGTAGCTTTAACATCAACAGCAAATGGATAATTATGAATGACTTAAGCCCATCAACTCAAGCAACTCTACTCTTAACAAGTTCATTTTCTAAACATACAATAAATGTAGAAACACCTTTATCTGTATCTGAATGGGGTCTATTTGCAGCTTGGCTACATGAAAATAAAATGAAACCAGAAGATTTATTAGAAAAAGGCTATTTAGAGAAGTTAAAACAATGGTCTCATGAAAAAATATCTTTAAATCGTCTTCAAAATCTTCTTAATAGAGGTGCAGCATTAGCATTAGCTATTGAAAAATGGCAAAGAGTAGGTTTATGGGTAATCACACGATCAGATACTGAATATCCTCAAAATATAAAGAAAAAACTCAAACAATTATCTCCTCCTATTTTATATGGAATTGGGAATAAAAGCTTGCTAAATGCTCAAGCCATTGCTGTTACTGGTTCAAGAAATGCAGAGAAAACTGAGCTAACTTATGCTTATGAGATAGGTAAAAAAATTGCTAATGATGGTTTAGCACTTGTTTCAGGTGGAGCAAAAGGTGTTGACAACAGTACAATGCAAGGGACTTTAGATAATTGTGGCAATGGGATAGTTATACTGGCTGAAGATTTATTAAAAAACTCATTATCTGCAAAATACAGAAATTATTTACTTCAAAACAAATTAGTTCTAATTAGTCCTTATTACCCAGAATCTATCTTTAGCATTGCACATGCTATGGAAAGAAATAAATATATATATACGTTATCTATTGCCTCTATTATAGTACATTCTAACTCTAATGGTGGGACATGGACAGGTGCTAATGAAGTTATAAAGAATAAATGGACACCTTTATGGGTGAAAGAACCAGAAGATCCAAATTCTCCTAATCAGCTTCTTATTGATCAGGGGGCAAATATCTTAACTAGGAACTTATTAGCAAACAATATTTACGATTTACAAAATATGACGATGCAAAATAAAAATCCTACATTATTTGACATAAATAATAATGATGATAAGTTAGCCGAAGATACAAAACTAATAATAGAGTCAATAACTAATACTAACTTTGATTCAGAATCATCCTTATATGATTTTTTCATCTACAAACTAACAAGTACATTCAAGATTGATGATGTTTTCAAGCCTAAAGAACTTGAGAAGTTACTTGAGTTAAAAATAGCTCAAATAAATGAATGGCTTATAAAAGCTGAATTAGATAATATTATTATAAAATTAGATGGCAGAATAAAAAAATATAAGATACTATAATCCCAATTATTTCATCATATTACTTCATTTTATAAATAGTTCTTTCTGCTAAAAAAATTTTATATTTTTCATACCATTCGTTTAGTTTTTTTGTAAAAATAGTTTCTGTAGTTGATGTTAGGTTGTACATAAAAAAGTTTAGATCTTTACCTGCTTCTAATCTTGGATGCATTGTTATATACCTCTGTATAACTTTCTTTTGATGAAAGCGACACATTTGTACAGAATAATCTTTAAAAGCCTTGAATAAGCCTCTCTTACCATCAATTATAATAGCTTTTATTTCATACCCAATATCTAAAAGTCTTTGAAGTAGTTGTTTATACCCTCAAGGGGGGGGGTATCTCATAATCTTTAACAAGTTCACTTTGAACATGCTTCCAGATGAGAACTTCTTTGGATAAAATATCTTTGAATACTAATGTACAAAGCTTATCTTTTTTCTTTCCATAAAATGTAGCATCGCAAACTATAACTACTCCTCTTGGATTATGAGTTTTTTCTACTGCTTCATACTTGCTTATGCCCTTGTGGTACAAATATTTGCTTTCTTACCCATGGAATACTATGCTTATAATCTTCAGCTAAATGTCTTAATATTTGCCTTTTGTAAATATACTTTTTAAAGATGACTTCTTGTAAGTTTTTAGGTCTTCTTTTGGAGCTTAACCAACTATTACATTCATTACAATAATATCTTTTTATACCTCTTCTGGAACCTTTAGAAATAGTGTTTTTGGAATTGCATTTTGGATAAGTTTTAGAGCTTTTTTACAGCCATTTGTAAATTAACCTTTGTTTACTACCAATATAGCAAAATTTTATGAATGTTTCAAGAGCCCAAATTTTTCATTAAGTCCAAGATTCTGTCAACTATTATTTATTTTTTTTGTTATTACGTGTAAATGAAGTCCCTAAATATAAGGGTTTAAGAGTGGTGCACCAGAGAAGATTTGAACTTCCACTTCTTTCGAAACGAGCCCCTCAAGCCCGCGCGTCTACCGTTCCGCCACTGGTGCATTATTAAAAAAAGAGTAAAAAAAAAGCTTTAACTCAAAAAGAGTTAAAGCTTTGAGGTATATTTAGTTAAATCTTAAAGATTAACCTAAATATGGGTTAGCATAAAGAGCGATTAATGCAATTACTAGTGCATAAATAACTTGTGCTTCGATCATTGCAAGAGCGATGAACATTGTAGTCATTAGTTTAGCACCAAGACCTGGGTTTCTAGCAGTACCAGCGATAGTTGCAGCAGCAGTATGACCCATACCGATAGCTCCACCAAGAGCAGCAAGACCAAGACCAAGACCAGCAGCGATCATTGAGTAAGCTTTAAGAGTTTGGTTAGCAACTTCACCCTCGTTTGCGAATACAGCAGCAGATAATGCTACTAAAAGAAATAAAACTTTTTTCATAAATGTTTCCTTAAAATAATTACAAC
>Ga0256827_10001636_pt1 | contig 14392 bp, 10 predicted proteins | sample CV84metaG_FD_185977 | JGI IMG/M metagenome (GOLD analysis project Ga0256827, IMG submission 185977) | Hydrothermal vent microbial communities from East Pacific Rise, Pacific Ocean - CV84 | ecosystem: Environmental > Aquatic > Marine > Hydrothermal vents | place: Pacific Ocean: East Pacific Rise... | reverse complement strand
TCTTTGAGGGCATCTTTCCCCTCTAAATGAAATGATTTAAAATATGTATCCGAAGAGTTACTTGCCTCTTTTATAAGTGCTAAAGCAATCTCAGGAACACGTTTACAGTGCCCCCCTGTATAGGGTGATTTTGCATCAACTGCTTCCGCTATAAGCTTTACTATAGAGTCTAGCAGTGCAACTTGTGACTCCTGATATGCCTCTATACTTTTTGACATTTTCACTTGAGATTCAGAGAGCTCTATAAATTCTAAAATATTTGTTTTAATCTCTGTTACAGTATTAAACTCCCGTTTATTTATTTTACTATTCTCCTCGATTAATCTTCGTATTGGCTGAATAATCTTCTCAGTTGCATAGATTATAATAGGTATAGAGAGTAGAAAAAATAGTAGTGCTATAACTAAAGAGTAGAGTGCATTCTCGATATAGGGCTGCAGGAGTTCTGTAGCATTTACTTTTATGCCTATAAAGTTATGCCGATTTTTTAAACGCTTAAAACTTGCGAAGTAGTAGATACCATCCTCTCTATACTTGAGTAGTTTAGCTTCACTCTCCTCTTTTGCTTTTTGAAAAAGTAGACTATCTACTTTTTTATCCATTACCTTTTTTGATTGACTTAGAGAGTAGAGTATATCTCCATTATCATCAAACAAAAAGACATCAGCATCAGCACTAAAAAGCTGTTGTTTAGTGATTTTGTTGAGACTCTTAAGTGTATAATCAATACCAATGACACGCCCCTGCTTCTCAGTCTCAACTGCATAACTAATCCCTCTTGCTTGCAGCGTACTAAAGTTATAAAGTGGTGTTGCGATGATAACATCCGATGCTATAGCATCACGATACCATTTTCGAGTAAGGGGTGTATAACTCTGCTGCAGATGTTTTTTTTGAAGAAGAGTTTTATTTTTATCTAAATAGTAATGAAATGTTTGAGAATCAGTAGAGACTATCACTATCCATTTTGTTCTCTCAGGAACACTCTTTTTTTTCTGTTTAGTAATAAGATCATAATTTATCACATCAAAAAAATTCCCCTCTTTATCTGCAAAGTATATCGCTGAGATGTAATTATTTATCGTTAAAATATTGCAAAATTCATACAGAGCTGGATGGTTATATGTCTGAGTAATAGGTAATTCTATATTTGCATTATGATTAATGTTGTAGAGTGTCTCTTTTTGAGATTTAAATATGGCATTTATCTCAAGTGCTATACTCTTACGAATCATTTTAAATGTCTTCTCAGTCTGAAGTGTAGCAAAGTTCTTATTAAAATGATACTGAGAGAGTAGCAGCAGTGCAGTTATTCCTGCAAATACAACTGTAAATGTTAGAAGTATATTGACTCGTATAGAGTGTTTCATAATCTAAAGTTAGTTGTGCTTTTGTGTTAAAGCATTAAAGACTCGTTTATGAAACTCCTCCTCCGATGGAAGATTTAGATTTGCTTCTCGTAACTTCTCTCCCCATATAGGATTAGGAAAGTAGCTATCCTCTTCAAAACGTGCCATTACATGAATATGTACACGAGGAAGTACATTTGCAAATGATGCCATATTTATCTTTGTTGGATGGTAGTAGTGTGTCATCTCATACTCTATAAGGTCATACGTCTCCCAAAGTTTTTTTCTCAATCCTAAAGGAACATCACCTAACTCTTTATATGGCTCTTTTGGAAAGATTTTAAGCCATGGAATTTCACTCTCCTCTTTTTCAACATAGAGGCTAAAGTCTTCATAAATTATTTGATTTTTCATAATAGTTGTACCTTTTTTAGATAATTATAACGAATTATTGTTTTATAGTATAGTGTTTGAGAAGAATTCTCTTGGAAAAATTCCAAGAGAGGAAGAGGGAAGAGACTTTAGTCTCTGTTGCGGTTAGAGTTTCCTCTGTTTCCACGGTATCCACCACCATCACGGCTTCCACCTTCACGGTTACCACGGTAACCACCACCTGAACGGTTACGGTTTCCACGGTAACCACCACCGCCGCCACGACCACCACGACCACGGCCACGACCACCACCACGCTGTGCAGCACGAGCCAAGATAGCATCAAGTTTATCAGCAGGGATACCAATACTACTTGGTCCTTTAATATCTTGTTTATCAAGAATCATAGAGATGAGTTTGAACATAATAGTCTCTTCATCTATATCCTCTTTTAAGCGGTCAAGAATTTTATGTGCTTCATCGTAGATTTTATGATCTTCGATTGTTTTAACCATCGCATCGATAGTTGCACTTCTGAGGTCATTTTTACTTGGAACAAAAGCATGGTTCATTGAAGTACCAACTTTTTGTTTAATACGTTGCAACTCTTTATACTCAAGTGGAGTTAAAAGTGTAATCGCTTTTCCTTTTGTACCTGCACGACCTGTTCTACCAATACGGTGAACATAAGACTCAGGATCAAATGGAATATGGTAGTTAAAAACATGAGAGATATTGTTTACATGGATACCACGAGCAGCAACATCTGTAGCAACAAGTACTTTTACAGAGTTATTTTTAAACCCTTTGATAACATTTTCACGTTGGCGTTGCTCCATATCTCCATGAAGACCATTTGCTAAGTAACCAGCGTTTGAGAGAACATTTGAGAGTCTATCTACTTCTGATTTTGTACGACAAAAGACTACAGATTTTTTTGTAGTCTCTGAATCCATAAGACGGATGATTGCATCATCACGCTCATGCTCATCAATTACATAGTAGAGTTGTTCAATATCTGAGTTTGTTGTCTCACCCTTAGTGATTGAGATAAACTCTGGATCTTTTAGGATTCTACTTGCTAGCGTTTTAATTGGTGCTGGCATAGTCGCTGAGAAGAGCAGTGTCTGGCGATTAGTTGGAAGGTATGTGAAAATCTCATTGATATCATCTAAGAATCCCATATCGAGCATCTCATCAGCTTCATCAAGTACTACCATTGATGGTGCGAAGTCTGGTAACATTCCGCGTTTTAAAATATCTAGCATACGTCCTGGAGTAGCTACTACTACAGATGCTCCACGAGCGATAAGGTCTAGTTGGCGTTTGTATGAGCTACCACCATAAACAGTTACAGTTTTTGCTCCTAAGTTACGACCATATTTAAAGATCTCATCACTTACTTGTGTTGCTAGTTCACGTGTTGGTGTGATTACTAACATCTCTACAGAACCATCCATCTTCATGTTATGCAGTGCTGGGAGTGAGAATGCAGCTGTTTTACCAGTACCTGTGTGTGCTTGTCCAACCATATCACGACCGGCAATTACAACTGGGATAGCTTGTGCTTGAATAGGGGAAGGTGCAGTAAATCCTGCAAATTTAATACTTTTAAGTAACTCTTGTTTTAAACCTAACTCATCGAAAGTTATGATTTTTTCTTCTGTTTGTGTGTTTTCGTTTTGTGCATTTTCTTGCATCATTATCCTTTAGTATAAGGGATGATACAGATTGCTTTTTTTCTTGTAGAACGTTGCAGGCATCTTCCCCTATAAATATTTCGCGAATTATACCCAAATTAATCTCTTTATTTACTAAAGTCAATAGAAATTTAAAATCTCTTAAGTTTAACTGCTACACTTTGAGTAGTAATTTTTTGTTATAATAGTAAAAATAAAAAATATTTAGGAATAACCATGCCACTTGAAGCCCCTCTTTTTCTCTCCATTATCTTTGGAATTCTCTCTTTTGGCCTCCTCATCTCGCTTCGTAACCACAAAAACTCTCTTCTACTACTTAAAACTGAGCTTTTAGAGAAAGAGGAAGAGATCTCTCTATTAAAGATAGACAATAGCGAAACAGCTGAGCGAGCAAGAAATATAGAGTTACAGTATGCAGTACTTCAGAGTCGTTATGAAACAGAAGTAGCTGCATCTCAAGAGAAATTACAGATTTTAAAAGAGGCGAAAGAGAGCCTCTCTCAAGAGTTTTCTCTACTTGCAAATAAGATCTTTGAAGATAAATCAAAACAGTTTAGTAGTGCAAACAAAGAGCAGTTAGAGTTGATGCTTCAGCCCTTTCGAGAGCAGATTACAAACTTCTCAAAAGAGACAAAAGAGCAGTTTATCTCTCACTCAAAAGAGACCTATCTTCTCAAAGATGAACTCCAAAGACTCCAACAGATGAATGCACAACTCTCACAAGATGCACTCAATCTTACAAAAGCACTCAAGGGGGAGAACAAGACACAAGGAAACTGGGGTGAGTTAGTCCTTGAAAACATCCTAGAACAATCAGGGCTTAGAAAGGGTGTCGAGTATGAGCTTCAAGCAACACTCAAATCACAAGAGGGAAGAAACTATAGACCAGATGTTATCATTCATATGCCAGAGCAACGTGACATCATCATAGATTCAAAAGTCTCTCTTGTTGCCTATGAGCGTTTTATGAGTAGTGAAGATGAGAGTGACAAACGCCATGCACTCAAAGCACACATTAAGAGTATTCAAGGGCATATCAAAGAGTTAAGTGCAAAAAGCTATGAACATTTAGAGGGAGTCAACTCTCTCGATTTTGTACTCCTTTTTATGCCTATAGAGGGAGCATTCCTTCTCGCATTAGAAGAGGATGGAGAGTTTTTCAAGGATGCCTACGAGCAGAACATTTTAGTAGTATCTCCCTCTACACTCCTTGTAACACTTCGTACGATTGAACATATATGGAGAACTGAGCGTCAAGAGGAGCATGCACTTAAGATAGCAAGTGAAGCAGAAGCGATGTATGATAAACTCGTCGGCTTTGTAGAGGAGTTAAAAAAAGTGGGAACTCACTTAGAAAAAGCACAAGGTGCCTATGAAACTTCAATGAATCGACTCAAAAGTGGTCGAGGTAACGTAATAAAACGTGCAGAAAATATTGTCAAACTTGGTATAAAACCAAAAAAATCACTTTTACTCACTAGTGAGGAGGATGAAAAACTAAGCTAAGTTTAGTTTCGCTATGATGCTACTTATGATTATACAGACACAATACCACTACGAAAAGAGATTTCGCGACACACAAGAGAAGGATCTTCTTCGCATCATTCAAGAAGAGATTGGAGATGCAGATCCAGCAGGAACACTTCTATATATTAAAGAGAGTGTAAAATCTGGCAAAAATATCAGTGTTGGAAGTTGTAAATTTCGAATGAAGCCAAAAGAAAATTAAAAAAGAGTAGATATGAGTAGAAAAGTCATACAGGCAAAAGTTCCATGGTATAGAAGTCTTGCCTTTAGTTTAATTCTTTGGTTTTTACCACTTACCGTCATCCCTTTTCTTATAGTCTCTTATGACTCCTACAAAACGAACACTCTTGATTTAGAAAAGACAGCCTACCACGACATAAAAGAGGCAGCACTTTTAGAAAAGAAATTTTTAGAAAACTGGTTTCACTATAGACTTATAGATATAAAAAACTGGTCATCTCGTGAAGAAAACATTCTCTTTTTAGAGGAGTTAGTCGATGAACTTAATGAACACAATCACAATTTAACAGAGTATATAGAGAGTGAAGAGTACCTCAACACTACTATAGAACTAGAGTCAGATATGCTCAACTTAGTTCGTGATTATGACTACTTGTATGATCTCTTCCTTATAGACACAAATGGAAATATACTCTATACAGTCGAGAAAGAGAGTGATCTTGGTGCAAATCTTCTTCAGGGTACATTTGCTAAAACACGATTCTCTAGCGCCTTTCAAGCTACAATGAAAGATAGAAAAGTCCACTTTTCTGACCTCGAGTTTTATGCACCTTCAGGAGGTGCAGTTGCAGGTTTTTTAACAGCTCCTATCTACAACTCAAATGGAGAGCTACTTGGAGCGTTTGCACTGCAGATTAAACTTGAAAAAGTCTATGAAATATTTAAAGAAGATAAAATTTTAAATCAGTACTTCACCTACTATCTTGTAGGAGAAGATGCTCTTCAAAGAAGTAAAATCTATGATGATGATGAGATACTAGTAAACAGAGTTGACACATACCAGTTCAAACTTTGGAAAGATGAGCATGGAGATAGTGATTTTCACAACACAAATGATGAAACAGTTATCACAGAGTATCTCGACCCCTTTGGTGATCCTGTCTTTGGAATGCATACCGACATAGATATATTAGGTGTCAAGTGGGCACTTATTAGTGAAGCGAAACTTGAACCAATTAACAACTTAAAAGAGGAGATTATCAGTCGAACAATCATCTACGTTTTTATCATCCTTATTGTAGTTTTTCTTATAGTTATTGGGATATCCACATTTATCACTCGCCCAATTATAGAACTCTCAGAAATCAGTGAACGATTTGCTGCTGGAGAGCGAAATATCTATATGGATGTCGACATAAACAGCAAAAATGAGGTAGGACTCCTCACTATGCGTTTCTTAGATATGATTGAGGCGATTAAAAAGGGTGAAACAGCACTTGATGAGCAGAAGCATGCACTCGATGCACACTCTATCGTAGCTATCACAGATATCAAAGGTACAATCACATATGTAAATGATAAGTTTGTCGCAATTAGTGGTTACTCAAGAGAGGAGCTTATTGGTAAAAATCATAGAATCTTTAACTCTGGCAACCAACCAAAAGAGTACTGGAGAGCAATGTTTAAAACCATCTGTAATGGAGAAGTATGGCACGATGAAGTAAAAAATCTAAAAAAAGATGCTACACCCTACTGGCTCGATACAACTATTGTTCCATTTATGGATGAGAAGAAAAAGCCAAAAAGTTATATTACTATTCGCACAGATATCACCGACAAGAAAAAAGATGAAGCAGAGCTCATAAAAGCAAAACTCCTAGCAGAAGAGAGTGTACGAGTAAAATCTGAATTCTTCGCAAGTATGTCCCATGAGATACGTACACCGATGAATGGTGTTATTGGTATGCTTGGACTACTTCTCAACACAGAACTTAATGAGACTCAGAGACATCAAGCATATCTCGCACAGTCAAGTGCAAATGCTCTGCTAAACCTCATTAATGATATCTTAGACTTCTCCAAATTTGATGCGGGAAAACTTGAACTTGAGCAGCAAGATTTTAATGTAAGAAAAGAGTTTGGTGACTTTGCCGAAGCGATGGCGTTTAAAGCACAAGAGAAAGGCATTGAGGTCGTACTCGATATGACAGATGTTGATACGCTTATGCTCAAGGGTGATATGGGAAGAATCCGACAAATTTTGACAAATATTGTAGGAAATGCTATTAAGTTCACATCTAAAGGTTTTGTGAGTATCGATGTCTCTCTTCTGAAAAAAAACGCTAATGAAGCAATACTTCATATATTAGTTAAAGATAGTGGTATAGGAATCCCCGAAGATAAAATAGATACTCTCTTTGACTCATTCTCTCAAGTCGATGCCTCAACCACTAGAAAATATGGTGGGACTGGATTAGGACTTGCTATTGTTAAAAAGCTCTCTAAACTAATGCAAGGTGATGTGAGTGTAAAAAGTGAATATGGCAAAGGGAGTGAATTTCTCATAGATATCACTGTTGCACTCTCTGATAATCAGACTATAGTGCTTCCTCGTGTCGCTGTAAATGATAAAACTGCACTTATTATAGATGAGTCTTATAGGAGTGCTAAAGCACTCTCAAGACAGCTAGAGCACTGGGGAATGAGAGTTTACTCTTGTAAATCAGAAGAGGAGCTACTCTCTTTAAAAGATGAGAAAATTGATATCTTTTTTATAAACAAAGATGCAAACTCTCTCGCTCTTTTTCGAGAGTTAAAAGAGCAACAAATCTACTCAAATACTCGCTTCATACTCCTCACTTCCCTTGAAGAGAGTGGAAATGTTGCAGAGTACATGAGTGCTGGATTTGATGCTCACTACCCGAAACCAGCAACAAGTGATGACATTTTAGCAGCACTAGATACACTCCAAAGAGTAGATAAAAAAGAAACATTAGTGTTACAAACGCCACACAAAGAGGAGACAAACGCCAAGGAGTGGAGTAGCGAGCCAAAGATTCTTCTTGTAGATGATAACAAAGTAAACCAACTTGTAGCAAACGGTATCTTAGAGGAGATGGGACTTGAAGCTGATGTTGCAAACAATGGTCTTGAGGCACTCGAAATCCTAAAAAATACTCAAGAGTCTCCATATAGTATTGTTTTAATGGATTGTCAGATGCCTGAGATGGATGGCTATGAGGCAACACAAGCTATAAGATCTGAAAAAGCTGGTGCAATCTATAAAGAGATACCTATTATAGCGATGACGGCAAATGCGATGGAGGGAGATAAAGAGAAATGTTTTGCTAGTGGCATGGATGACTACCTCTCCAAGCCTATAGACCCAGAGAAGCTAGAACGACTACTTCAACAGTATAGCTAGTTAGGGGTGTCTTACTTTTATTTTTGAGTTTAAACTCCAACCAATTATAAGCATAGCTCCCATAACTACAACTGCAGGAATGATAGCATATGCATTTAAAAGATAGACTAGCCAGAGTAAAATCCCACCAAGAGGAGTAGGAACACCTGTAAAGTACTTCTCAACCTCCCCTGCATCAGCGTTTAAGTTAAAATGAATTAACCTTCTTAATCCTGAGATAACATAGTAGATACTTACGACACCAGCTAAAAGAAAAGAGATACCCTCTAACTCTTGAGAATATGATGCTTGAAATATCAAGAAAACAGGAACAAGAACAAAACTTAAAAAGTCTGCAAAGCTATCAAGCTGTACACCAAATTCATTACTTAAATTATATTTTCGAGCAATTTTTCCATCAAAAATATCAAACGCTCCACCAATCCATGCAAGTATAATTGCAAGTACAAAGTTGTTTTGTGTGATAAAGTAAGTTGCTGTTAATCCAGCTGTAATGTTAACAAATGTAAAAAGATTTGCGAGATTAAAGTGAGAAGCGGGTGTCCATAAAAATTTCATATAGTGCCTTCGTGTTTTTTCTAAGATATAATTATATCAAAAAGATTTTACAGTTGCAATTGAAAATAGAAAATCAATAATGATAAATATTATCACTATTAAGTTATTTGTAAGTAGGAAACTATTATTATATTGAAATTATTCACTAACATTAAAGAGAGTGTAAATGCAAACATTATTAGATTGTAAAAAAGGGTGTAAGGTAAAAGTTATAAAACTAACTGCACCTACAGAGCTAAAACAGAGACTGATCTCCTTTGGCATCATGAAAGAAGCAACAGTAGAAGTTCTTGAACATGCTCCTGCAAAAAGTACTATAGAGATTAAAGTCGGTAAAATGCGTATAGCACTCCGTGCGCAAGAAGCATCACTTATAGAGGTAGAAAAAATATGAACAGAGTAGATGCAAAAGCCTGCCCAATTATTGCTAATCATATAAAAGTAGCCCTTGTTGGACAACCAAATGTTGGTAAGAGTATGCTTATCAACTCCGTATCAAACGCCCACTTACATGTTGGAAACTTCTCAGGTGTTACAGTCGATAAAAAAGAGGTACTTTTTGATTATAAAGAGTATCACTTCACAGTAGTAGATCTTCCTGGAACCTATGCATTTACAGACTATACCATCGAAGAGCGAGTGACTCATGAGTATCTCTGTGCTGAAGATTATGACATCATCATCAATGTTATTGATGCAACAAACTTAGAAAAAAACCTCCAACTCACCTCTGAACTGCTTACTATGAGTAAAAAAGTAGTCATCGCTTTAAATATGAGTGATGAAGCAGAGAAGGAGGGCATAGAGATCGATGCTGATTATATGTCCGAACTTATTGGCATTCCTTGTATCAAAGTTTCAGCCGCAACAAAAATGGGAATTGAGCAACTCATTGATGCCGTAGTCGCAAAGCATGAATCAACAAAAAACAGACCAAAACTTGTCTTTAGTGAACCTGTAGAGGAGGAGATTGCACGTATTGTCTGGTATCTTGATAAACATAAGTATGATGCTACAAACAGCTATAGAAACGTCGCCATAAATCTTCTAAAAAACAACAAAAAAACATATGCAAAACTCCATGATGAACCAATCTGGACAGAGCTGCAGCCTATATTGATTGAAGCGAGTGAGCATATTGAGCTACACCATAATAGCGATGACATAAAAGAGGCATTTGCTGAGGAGTATGCCTCTTTCAACCGAGGAATTGTTGCAGAAGTTGTAACAAACAAACAGCTTCAAGAGAAAAAAACATTAACTGAAAAGATAGATGCTGTTCTTATTCACTCTCTCTTTGGAATCCCTATTTTCCTCTTCTTTATGTGGTCTCTTTTCCAACTGACATTTGAAATTGGTGCAATTCCAATGGAGTATATTGATGCATTTTTTAGCTGGTTTGGAGATACTATAGGAGCCACAATCGCTAATGATGATATTCGCTCTTTAGTTGTTGATGGAGTTATTGGTGGTGTTGGTGCTGTTGTACTTTTCGTACCAAATATCATCATCCTTTTTATAGGGATAGCACTTTTAGAGACAACGGGTTATATGTCAAGAGTAGCGTTTTTACTTGATGGATTTTTTCATAAATTTGGACTGCATGGGCAGAGTTTCATTCCACTAGTAACAGGGTTTGGATGCTCTATTCCAGCCTATATGAGTGCTAGAATCTTAAAAAATGATAGAGATAGACTCCTAACACTCTTCATCATCGGTTTTATGTCCTGTGGTGCAAGACTTCCTGTTTATGTCCTTTTTGCTGGAGCTTTTTTCTCAGCAGATATGGCTGGTAATGTTCTCTTTATTATCTATATTAGTGGTGCGATTATGGGACTTATTGCAGCAAAGGTTTTAAAACTCACTGCATTTAAAGGTGTCGATGAACCTTTCGTTATGGAGATGCCAAAGTATAGACTCCCTACACTCAAGCTTATTTGGCATACAGTTCTTGGTGAGACAATGATGTATCTTAAAAAAGCAGGAACATATATTGCCGCTGCAGCTATGCTTGTGTGGTTTTTAAGCAACTATCCACACAACTTAGCACTAGAGAAAGAGTATGGAAACAAAATAGCAGTAGCAGCAACACAAGAGCAGAAGCTTTCACTACAAAACAGTCTTGATGAAGCACTTCTTGAGCAGAGTTATTTAGGCACGATAGGAAAGTTTTCAGAACCTCTCTTTAGTCCACTAGGGTTTGACTGGAAGATGAGTGTTGCACTACAGACTGGACTCGCTGCAAAAGAGGTAGTCGTCTCTACACTTGGCGTTTTATATGCTCTTGGAAGTGATGTAGATGAGGAGAGTAGCTCTCTTGTAAACGCTATAAAACAAAATATTCCATTCCCATCAGCTATAGCGTTTATTGTGGTTATAATGATTTATCTTCCATGTCTTGCAGCTTCTGTTGTTTTTACTCGTGAAGCGGGACACATAAAGTACTTTTTCTATCTTCTCTTCTTTACCTCCGTAGTCGCCTATGTTATGGCATTTATAGCCTACAACATTACCCTTCATTTCTTTTAGGGTTTACCAAAGGATTAACTTCCTCTGTTAGAATGTGCGTATGAATAAAATATTAATGATTGAAGATGACTTAGAACTAGCAGAGATACTCACTGAGTATCTTGAGCAGTTTGAGTTTGAGGTTATCACAGAAGATGACCCTTTTAAAGCTGTAAGTATCTTAAAACTAGAGAAGTTTGACTTAGTGATTTTAGACTTAACACTTCCAGGGATGGATGGACTTGAGGTATGTGAAGCGATACGTGAACGTCAAGATATTCCTATTATTATCTCATCTGCTCGCTCAGATGTTACAGATAAGATTAAAGCCTTAGAGTTGGGTGCAGATGATTATATGCCAAAACCATATGATCCTCGTGAGTTAGAAGCTAGAATCCACTCTGTACTTCGCCGATACGAAGCGAGAAGTGAAGCAAAAGCAGAATCAAAATCAGACTTCAAATGTGACAAATCTACAATGGTTATCACATATAAAGGAAGAAATATCGACCTTACAAACGCTGAGTTTGGAATCCTCTCATATATGATTAGCAAACAGGGATTAGTTGTCTCACGTGAAGATCTTATTCACAATGTAAACGCTATCAATGAGGACTCATCAAACAAGAGCATTGATGTAATGGTAGGTCGTATCCGAAACAAACTTGGTGATAAGTCACTTATAGAGTCTGTTCGTGGTGTTGGCTATAAACTCCTGAAGTAGTGTGTAGACTCCCTTGAAAAAACATGCTGTTCTCATTACTGTACTCTTTGCACTCTCTGTCTCTTTACTGAGTGTGAGTGCAGTCTTTTGGGAGTTTTACAAACTTAACAAAGAGCAGTATATAAACCACATCTTCACAAAGTACTCTGTTATTACACAGATCTATCGTGACCATAAACAGAAAAACAACTCTGAAATCATGCTCGATGCTAATCTCGCTGTCTATAAGATGCAGATTGTCAAAGAGGATGAGGAGCAGCGTAGTGTGCTACAAAAGGGGAAGATTCTTAAACGAGAGGGATTTGAGAGTGTTAAACAATCCTTAATGTTAAATGAAAAAGGACTCTACACAAAAAACATCATCACAAAACTTCGTGCCACGATGATAGAGTACCATAACACTATCTACTTCTATATGCAGAGTCAAACAAGTGGTATCATCATAAAAGATGAGGAGTTAAAACCCTACAGTAATCTTAATATCCTCTATGCGTATAGTATGACTTTTATGATTATAAGCCTCTCATTTATACTCGTATTACAAAAACTTCGCCCACTTATCCGTTTAAGAAAGAAGCTACAACTCTTTGGGAATGGGAATATGGAGATCTCCTTTGCAACCAAATCTTGTGATGAGATAGGGCTTGTAGCAAATGAGCTAGAATCAACTCGCGGTAAGATAAACACACTGCTTGAAGCACGAACACTCTTCTTAAGAAACCTGATGCATGAGCTCAAAACGCCAATAGCAAAAGGAACCATAGCGACACAGATGCTCGATTCTCAAAAACAGCGAGATAGATTTAGTAGTATATTTAAACGCCTAGAATCACTTGTAACAGAGTTTGCACTCATAGAAGAGGTAACAAGCTTGGATGATAAGAGTGATTTTAGTGAGTATAGGGTTGTAGATATTATCGATGGTGCTATAGATATGGCAATGGTTGAGAGTAGTTCTGTTACTGTTGATGTAAGTTGTGATGCAAAGATAAACGCCAACTATAGACTCTATACCACTGCAATAAAAAATATGATAGATAATGCAATGAAATACTCAGATGACCAGCATATAAATATTCTGATAAAAAACAATGAACTCTGTTTTGAGAACAGAGGAGATCGCCTAGCACATCCACTTGGATTCTACATAGAACCATTCACGAAAGAGAACCCATCAAAAAATAGCTTTGGTCTGGGACTCTATCTAGTAGACTCCATTCTCAAAGCACACTCTCAAGTACTCGCTTATGAGTATGAGGATGGCATAAACCGTTTTATCTTTGCATAAGTTTTAAAGAGTAAACTATAAGGATGAATTACTTTGCTTATCTTATGGGGATACTCTTTTTCTCAATATCTTTTTTTACTTTTGGTTGGATGAGTCACTCTGCATACCAACCAGGAAAACGGATACAAAAAATCTCCCTACTAACAAAGATACAAGAGTCTAAAAAGCTCAATGTCGTACTTCTCAACTCCCCTACAAGTTACTATATCGGGGCAGAGGGAGCACAAGGCTTTGAGTATGACCTCCTCCATGCCTATGCAGAGCATCTCCATGTAGATTTAAATATCACTGAAGCACATACAGTAAAAGAGGCTTTAGCCCTGAGTAAAAATCCAGATATTCACATAACCTCAGCTTCCATAGCGAAAACACCACAAAGAGAAGCATCTCTAAACTTTGGTCCATCATACTTTGAGGTACAGGAGCAACTTATCTGTAATAGAGGGATGCAAAGAGGGAGTAAGTTTCCTCGTGATGTTGAAGATTTAGCAGGTCTAAAGATAGAAGTTGGTGCACAAACAAGCTATGCACAAACTATAAAATCTCTCCAAAATGATGGTTTTGAGATAAACGCCACCTTTAATCATGAACTCTCAACAGAGGAGATTATAGAGAAGGTCTCTAAACACGACATAGATTGTACCATTGCCGCTTCAAATATCTATGCACTTAACCTCCGATACTTTCCAGAAATTGCTATGGCGTTTAGTATTAGTCAAAGAGAGCAACTTGCTTGGGTTCTAGCTAAAGGTGCCAATGAACTGAAACAAGATATGTACACATGGCTCAATGATTTTAATCAACAGGGAAAGATGTCTCAACTCAAAGATCACTACTACTCTTATGTACTCTTCTTTGATTACTACAATACAAAAATGTTCTACAAACGTATCAAGAGTAGATTACCAAAGTATAGATCCCTTTTTGAAGCTGCGGGAACACGTTTTTCTATCCCCTGGACACTGCTAGCGAGTATCTCAT
>Ga0256827_10001635_pt1 | contig 14400 bp, 7 predicted proteins | sample CV84metaG_FD_185977 | JGI IMG/M metagenome (GOLD analysis project Ga0256827, IMG submission 185977) | Hydrothermal vent microbial communities from East Pacific Rise, Pacific Ocean - CV84 | ecosystem: Environmental > Aquatic > Marine > Hydrothermal vents | place: Pacific Ocean: East Pacific Rise... | reverse complement strand
ACTAATTGCTATATCAGTTACAAAATCACCATTTATATCGCCTATAGCGGTAACACTATTTCCATATTCTGTATGAATAAGAGGATTGAGTGTATCGTAATAATTAATCAATGTATCTGGAAAATATACTGCACTTTGATCTATTGCTTTTGTACCTTTAATCGTGCCATCAGCCTTTAAAAACAAAATTACTGCACTACCATATGTATTCTGTGTTCTGTAAGAATTACAGCCAACTAATAAATCATTTATACCATCTTTATTCAAATCGCCAATTAAAGAAAGGGAGTAACCCATACGATACCACTGAGTTGTAGATTGATTAAAATAAGATTGAATATAAGTATTAGTTTCATCAAGCCTTTTAAATGATTTTACACTACCATCATTGTTCAAAAACAATATCCAGACAGCTCCTTTATCATTATGGCTTTCCATACCTCCAACCGCAACATCCAAAACACCATCATTATCAATATCCCCAATTCCAGCAACGGAATATCCAAATAACGTATTTTCCAGATTGTCGTTAAAACCACCATCATTTTGTCCAATTATTTCAAAGGATTTTACAGTACCGTTTGAATTCATAAACAGAATCATCACATGCCCTCTACCATTACCTCCTTGCATTCTAGGAATTCCAACAATCAAGTCAATAACTCCATCATTATTTAAATCCCCTATTGTATCAACTGACCATCCAAAATAATCCATATCAATATCTAAATTAGGCATAGTAGAAGGTAAGCCAGAAATCCCTCTTTTAATTTCAACAGCTGATTTAACAGTACCATTAGAGTTTAATAAGCTTATAAATAACTGTCCGTCATAATTTCCAATAACAGAACTAACTACAATATCTTTTATACCATCATTATTAAAATCACTAATACAAGCGGACGATCTGCCAAAACCTTGGTTAAATGTTATTGGGAAATTTCCAACTGTCTGACTAATTTTATGGTATGATTTAACTGTTCCATTTTGAGCCCAAATAGGAAAGGAAGTAATCAGTATTAATACTATAAATACAATAATTCTCATGATAATGGTTTTAATTTAAATATGAATAAGAAGCTTGGCATGCAGTGCAATCTCAGATTGTGCTCTGTATAGTATAGTCGCCATATCAGCAGCACTTCTTTTCCAAAAAAACGAATTTGGTGGAGAAAGGGCTGACACTGGTGGAGATATTGAAATGTCTACAAAAGTAACGTTATTGTTCTGTTCCATATGGCCCCACTGAAGGTTATCCCAATCACTAATATTTGATGTTAAGTTAACACTATCATCAAACTCATCCAAACCAAACCTCATCCCCGAAGGGCTTTCGTTAATGGTAAAGAACCAACCTAGCTCATCACTTCCTTCGCGAGCTTCTGTTGCAGTCAGGTTTTTAAATCCTATGAAAATGGTATCATTTCCAAATGGTGCATAAAAATCGGGTACTTTACGCAAATTTAAATCTTGCGAAACTTCTATAATATTACTATCAGTAGCATTTCTAATTGCTTTTTTCATATAAACAATTGGGTTAGGATACTTTTTAAGAAGGTCTCCTCTAAGGGCAATTACTAAATATGAAGGTTCACTACCACTTGTGCCAGGATTATTCTCTCCAAGAGTTGATAAATTGGACCCATCAAGCCAAGTATGTATCGGTTTAATATCTTTATAATTTGCACCAATAGTTCTCCAGAAGTATCCGAAATATGTACCCCTTTGATCTGTTGGGTATCCTCTCCAAAGAAGTTCTTTTGCCATTTCAACATTTGCTCCTAGCATATATGCTTCTAATGCTTTATAATCAATTTCAAATGCAATGGCTGTATTGTTTTTCAAAATACCAGACAAATTTGGAATAATATAATCTGCCTCCATATCGTATAATGGTTCTGATAGTGAAAACTTCATCTGTGGAACAGCCATTATTTTATCAATCACGGTAAAAGAATAGGCTGCTTGGGTATTCTCGTCTGTCATTAATACTGTTTTGTTTGCTTTTTCGGTAATACAAGTTTTAGGATTAATTCCACTATGAATTTCGGCTGCAGCAGCAGATATATCAGGATTAGAAAGTGTAGAAACTTGTGGCAATCCATCAATAAATTCAAAATTCTCTAGATTTATTTCAGAGAGCTTCGTTCTTAAATAATCAGCTTGACTATTATCATTACCTACAGTAAATACCGAAGGTGTAAAGCCTGGTTTGGTAAGTACAAAGTCTGATTTCTGACTTATTGTACTTTCGATGTAACTAGATTTTAATTGATTTGAGTTTAACACAGATAGTGAATTCATGCCTGATGGGGTAGAAAAGCTTTCTGAAACACTTACAGTATTATTGCTAATTTGGTTAAACCAATCTGAAACCGAACTTATGGGAGCATTAGGTGAAAATGATTTTGCCATTTTTCCACCTTTTGCCATAAGTGCTCTCATTCGACCACTAAATATACCATTTGGCAAATTAGAACTTTTTAAATCGAAGTGAACCGTTTTTGTTTTGTCCGCATTAAGAATGTTTTTATGGACATATTCGCCTACAGATAATACAGTAAGTGCATTATTTGAACTTGTGTTTGAAAAAAAACGTCTTTTATATTGCTGATCCAATACTTGTTGTGATATTTGAAAGGCTGTTAGCTTTTTGTTTGCAGTGATTACCCTATCAATATCCTTCCATGCCATATCCATCAAATACTCTTGATTCTTACGGATAACTTCAGCTCCAACGCCAGCTAATGCACGGTATCTAGGGTCTAGATTTATTTCTTGTAACCAATCTGGGTGTGAAGAAGGGCTCTCAATCTTAGATTCTTTTGCATGCCATTTGCCATAAATTGGTGGTGTAATAATTGGGTCACCAGAATATGATTGTACAGTTGAACTAATTGCATCATGTTTGTTTATCAAGGACCTCAATTCTTCAACAAACTCGTTATTATCTAAGGTCCAATTAGTAATATTAGTTGTGCCTACGGGTTTTAAAATACTGGGTAAAACTATATCAGGTTCAACTTTTACTGGAAGTTTTCCTTTCAATGCAGGATGCGCATCACTTAAACAAAGCTTTTCAGGTAAATAATCCTCAACGCCCTTTGCCTCAATTCTCCTTGCAAGGGTCTCAAAATCTGCATCAACACTAGTTCTAAAACTCCACTCATAATACACAGGAAATTCAATTTTATCTGTGGGTAGAGTTTTGTCTAAAGTTTTAGGTGTTGCAGAATTGTATTTCCATGCAGGAGCTAAACCATCGTCAGTAGCTAAAACTTCCTGTTTTAGTCCTGCTTTTCTACCTACCTCAAATGTGGGAATAAGAAATGCGTGATATTGTGTATTAGCTTCTAATCGTCTAGGGCATATTATTCTGGAAAAAGCTTTAGTTTTGTTATTCGCAACAATCTCTTGCATTTTTTGAATAAATTCAGTAGTAGTAGTATAAGTACCACTTGCAGTAACATCACCATCAACTTGAACATGACCCCATGCGTAAATTTGCTCATGAGGTATAAATACTCCATATTGCTCTCCATCATCAGTCAATTGTATTGGTGAACAGATTCCATTAAAAGCAATTCGAGTAAATTCCTCAGATTTTAATACCACAAGACTTAGCCAAGGACGTAAAACTGCAAGGCTTCCATTGCTTGGGACTGTTGGTTTTGAGGGAGTATATCGCCAAGGCAAATCGGGAGAGTTAAACTCTATAAATGCCAAATGATTATAATCAAATTCATTTTCTCCAGATACAGGCTTTGCCAGTTTAATCTCCTTTGGATTAAGCATTTTTATATCACCAGAGCCCAAAAGATTTATATTTTTTGAAGCGGTTTGGTCATCTGTTAAACCATCTATTTTTAATAGGTTAATGTTTATATCTACCAATAAATCTATTCGTGGAGATGTTAAAGCCGAATTGCCTCCTGTTAGAAAGGCATCAGAATCACTAATTTTATTAGAAATTCCTAATCTCAACCACGGTAAAAATGATACTTTTTTTTGTGTCATATCTTTATTTATTTCAATTTATTAAATCATAAATGCTAAACCTCAACTACTATTAAATCCTCTTCTAATTCCGGATTACTTTCAATTATTGAAAGTAGGTATTGTTCAGCTTCTGTATTGGTTGCAAAGTTCTGGTTATCATAACCTGATAAATCATCCACCTTTGCTATACTATACGATTCTTCAAGAATATCATTAATTGTAACTGTTGTAAGTTCATCTACAGCTACTCCTATACCTCTCGTACTATCATTATTATCTAGAAATCCCTTAGCTCCCGTAAACGCTTCATATTCATCAATACTAAGCAAATTCAATGTGCCATTCTGCCATTGACGAGGTTTTTTAGGTACATTAGGCATAACAATAATAGTATCATTCTTGGTCAGGTCTCTTACTAATGCACTTGCTGTTTGTATGTCTAATTCATCACCAATAATAACACCACTATCAAATAGTTCAAACGATTTCTTAGTTAGTTTTTCTTCTTTAGTAAGCTCCGTATACTCTCCTTCTGAGAAAAAGTCTTTTCGCAAGTTTTTACTAATACTAACACCTTCTACTTTAACATCAGAAATATTAAATTTCTTAGCATCGCCAAGCTTACTACTTCCAAACTTTTCCATTAGTAATCCAAATGGTAAATACGTTTGATTCACCTGTAAACTAGCGTTAGGATATGCAAAGAACTCAGCAGCATCAAACTCAGTGAATGTAACTCCTGCCTCGTAGTTATCGGGAACAATAGCTTCCCAATTATCATTTTCTTTAAGAGAATTAATCAGATTGTTTGTAATATTTATTGAGCCCTGAACTTCAGTTTCCCTAGTTCCAATAAGTTCATCGAAACTTATGCTTACTCCAACACAAAGAATCTTAAATTCAGCTTTCCCCCATATATGCCATGCATTAGGCCCTTCAAGACTGGCTAATACAGAAGCTGTAAGATATACTTTGTCTTTCTTACCCGCCTCAACGGAGAAATACAAGGAGGTAATAAAATAGAAGGGGCTAAATTGAATTAGTACATCTGTTCCTACATTACCACGAATAAAGAATTTACCTGATCTTGCATCAAAGTCCATTTTTGCACCAAATTGTGCGGTATTGGATGTAATGGCGAAATAAGCTTCAAATTTGAGTGATAAGTTTTCCTTTTCAGCCATATTAATACCTATTCTTTGCAGAGCTGGAAGATTACTAGGTGGAATTTTATAGGATGGGTGAAATCCTCCTGCTGAAATTAAAAAGAAAGGACTATCACTCCAATTCATTAATACAGCCATATCTCCTGTTAAATTGAATGATAGCAATTTAGAACAGTATAAACTCGCATAAAATGATAATTCCTTTTTCTTAAAATCAAGAATTCCTAAAAAATTAATCTGTAAGTTAATTAAGGGTTTATCTTTAATTTTTAGTGCAGCTTTCAATACACCCAAAATGTATAATGTAGGATCAGGAACTTCTAATAGTATTCCGAAATCAAGTGTAATAAGATTACGTGTCCCCCATGATATTTTTGCCATTGGCCCAAATACATAATGGTTCTCTTTAACAGGGAAAATGGTTGCTACATTTCCTATTAAGGTAAGTGGGTTATTTTGTATAACTGATGGAGTTGGGAAAAGAATCATGTCGAGCGTACCGTTTTTAACTCCCTCTCGCATTGGATCTTGCATAACTGTTCGGTGAATTCCAAGTAATCCTCCAACACCTTTAAGATTAAAGTTCATTCCAATAGGAATTCCTGAACCAAAGCTGGCTGTAATAATAATTAGAAGAGAAAATCCTTCTGAACCATCGGGCATTTTTGTATTTAGAATTCCTATTGCACTCAACGAGAATTTTGAAAATGCTAGAGTAAGACCACCCATATAGCTACCTTCTTCTGCGTCCATAGCGAGAAACCCACCTCCTGATAGTACACTCGATTCAATGGAGATACTAAGTCCCGTTGGCGGAATTAATTCAAAATCAACTTCAAATGGACCTAGATTACCTGATGTAGCTTCTACAACATTGGCTTTCATTCCAAAGCCATCTACCTTAACAGAGCAGGGCCCAAGTTTTAAGCCTGCATTTTCCAGTTCTACAATAATATCAGTACCAGCAGTTAAGTTATCATCAATTAATATGCGTATTCCATCAATTGAAGCAAAGCCCCCAAGACTTTTCTTTATTGGTAAATATGCACTAATTCCTTCTTCGTCGGTTCCTTTAATTGACAAACCTCCAGGCCAATCAATCTGCATATCATATTCCAATGGTTCTCCAGTTTCCAGTAAAAACTTATTAAAACTTAGTTTTGAAGGAATTATATCGCCAATAGCAGGAAAACTGGTTTTATTTGTGATAGAACCTGCAAAGCCAAGTTTCCATAGGGATTCTTGTTTGCCTATTTCTAGGCCGTTAAGCATTATTTGCAAAAAGCTATTATCAACAATAGGTTGACCATCAATACTAAATACCTTAATATTAAATCCATTACTAAAATCAATGGAGATATTTAAAACAACTGGTTGACCCCCATCTTCTAAGGAGCCAAATGTAATACTTCCAATAACACTTCCTGATACTATCTCATTATGATAAAATTCTAAACTGAATGAGTCAAGTGCAACATTTATGCTATTTGTGATCTTGAAATTCAATATCCCTGTTACAGGTGGGCTAGACACTTCTAAGCTAACAATACCTGCTGAATCAACTTTGTAAAGCTTTCTACTAATATCTCGAATAAGGGTGTCTTGTCCTTCTGTGTGCTCAATTTGATACTCTTCATTAGCAGATTTAGTGATTTTTATTAATTTCAGATTCGAATCATAAGCTATTGAGCTAAGTCCATTAATAACAAAATCAACAGATGTTTCGTAATCCACTCCATCAACAGTAATCTTACCAGATACACCACCTTCAGTACCTACCAATAAATTATTAGTAATTATTTGTGGATTTGTAGACCCTTCTGTTGCAACCCAATCGGGAGGTAAAGTAATTATTCCTTGCTCAATAAATATGCCTTTAAAGCTATTGGGTCTACCATCAATAGTAGCCTCGGGAATGTTACTTGTTTTACTTAAATCAACCTTGGCTCCAGTAAATTCAATAACTAGCCCTGAATTACCTAATTGTGATTTACACAATGAAAAGGAAGATTCGTTTTCAAATTCAAAACCAGTATTTGATGAAAAAAATAATCGACCAACATTAAAGATGATTTTCGCCTTTATGCTTTCGTCACTTATTACTTGACCAAATTGATCAAGTGGTATTAAAATATTTCTTGGAAACTCTAAAGCAAGATTAAGACTTTCAAGCTCGGCAGAAATTTTGGGAATAATAATATCTTTAACATTATATATAGTTATATTTCCAAGAAAATTGCTGAAATAAATCATTACGTTATCTAAAGATACATCAACATTGCTATCTAAAATATAATCTGTAAAAAGGATCTCAATTATGTCAAAGCTATTTCCATTGGTTTCCATTTGTTGGATCAAATCATCATATATGTCTGTCGCACTTAATGACTCTAATAATGCAGTATTAGGACTTTTGTTATAATTAAAATCATAGACAAAATTCTCAATTGGACTCTTTTCAACAATAACTCCATTATTATCAACTTCCGTCCAATCATAAAAAGAATCAATTAAAGATTCAAGTATTCTCCCCTGGCTAGCAGAAATTATAGTGATTAATATATCAAAAAATGCCCTTGGGGAGTAATCAAATGAACTTAGATCAAATTCACTAAAATATTTCAAAACTGGCCAAGTATACCCAAATGACACGTAAAAGTCAGAATAATTTGCTTGAGTTGTACTTGGATTTACCACCAATTGCATACCATTACTACCTGGAAACTCAAAACCAATTTTTTTGAATGCGATAATTTTAAATCTATAATGGGCATTTTCTTTATAAATACTTACGTGTGAAGTAAATTCCCCAATAAATAAATCGCTTATTACACTAGCAATACCATCTTTTACAAAATCCAACTCATCAGGAATTTTATCTAAAGGTATTAGTTCATCAAATGGAATTAAATTTTCATCTATCATCTTTTTAATCTTTAAATTTTACTCAAAGTGTCTATTTCACCGTTTATTTGATATATTATTGTCATGGAATCTATTGAATCTCGAACACCCCATGCTGTCTCTATATCCTCGTATTTAAATCCATACATCTTCGGATAATCAACTTTAATTGAACCATTATTCAAAATATATACTTTGAAAGTGTTTATTACTCTATACTCAGCAAAAGGATTTCCATTTTCATCTTCAATATCATAATCTACATCTAATCGATAATCTTTTAATGTAATCACGAAATTTTCGTCTATATCAAAAGTTCTTCCAGCAAACCCTTGACTACTACTCCAACAAAACAATTCAATGAAATTGAGAGTATTACTAATTGTATCATATAGAAGTAAGTAAGCCGAAGTAGGGTGAACAAAAGCATGGCAACTTATTAAATTGTCTAACATTTCATCTCTATAATAAGACCCGTGATTACTAACAATATAAGCTTTATAATTGAAAATAACAGGTAATATATATCTATAGGTAGTAAAATCATACAAGCTGTCTATCTCAATATTTGACATTTTATCAAAAGACAAGCATTCTTTTGACATACGTTTCCTATAATAACCATATATTGGTATATATGACATTTTAGTCGCTGGTGGTAAGTAATATAGGTCATGACTCATATAAGTAAAATCATCCATTCTATTACTCATAAACAGTTCATGAGTATTAATCGGTAGCTTAGTCAAATCAGGTTCTCCTTCTGCAAGAATAGTATCTTGGGGCTGACTAAATAGATTTTTTATTGAATCACTTTCTTTTTTGTATTTTTCCTTTTCATACTCCTTCTCAGTAATATAATACTCATCAGCAACGACCTCGGATATGCCTTTGTCATTTATCAATGTATAGTTAGAATCCATATCAGTCACAGGTTCTGTGCTTGATCTATCTTTACCAATACATGACGTCAACAGTACGAGACAAATCATTATTTGTATAATAACTAGTTTATTCATTATTATTTATCGATTGTTATTTTTTCAGTATGAAGATGACCATTATGCAATTTACCTCCTTTGAGCCAACGAATTCCTGTATTCGAATCTGGTGTTTGATTTAATGCTCTTCTTATAGTGTCTTTATTAGGACCTATTCTGAAGACCCCAACACCATATTCATTTATCCTAGTGATAAATTCTATATCATGAGCATCAGTTGAGCCAGGATCATCATCAACCTTGTAATTCGTATCAAATGCATCTCCATTCACATGATATTTGCTGGGGTGAGATGACGCATCAGGATATGCAAATCCTTGACTAATAATATCAAAATCAACTCGCCTTAATGCAGCTAGAAACACTGCAAATAAATCTGGTCTTGCAAAAGACCTAACAGTATTTTTCCAAGAAAACCTATTGTTTATTGCATTATTAAACTGGTTATCTTCGATATAAACCATAAAAATTCTTTTACTAATTTTCTTATAATTTCTATTTCCTATAGTCCCAGAACTAGACACTTTCCCTCTAGTAACAATTAAATCAGTATTATTATGTTTATAAGTATATTGAGCCCACACACCGTCATTATTGAATTCCGTAAAATCCCATGTTTTAGCGTACCCTAAATTAATAAATTGTTGTTCAGTGGTAGCTGCAACGTTGGATGTTACGCGCTTCCTCCTAAACTCCATCAGCACATGATAACTTCCAAAATCTTCGAAAGTTGTATTAGTATCTACATCAACTGAAGAAGCTTGATCATAGTACGCATAATAAATCTTTTGCACATCGCTCGAGTCATTGGTTATACTATCATCATCATCAGTTGTATAATCGCCAATACCAGCAGTAGTTTCAGTAATTCCTGTTACTCTCGATTTTCTAATCAAACTTAGGTCAATATTATCATTAATAATAATATCTCCGTCATTATAAATTCTGTATTCTATGATATTTTGACCAGCAAATGTCCTTCCAAGACTGTATCCTTCATGAGATGCAAATTCTGTAGAATGAAAAAATTGTTTGTCGCGACTATAAACTATAACAGAAATAGTTGGTTCAACTATTGCAACACCATTTGTATTTAGCCCCTGAACTTTAACTATAAATCTATAATATCGCATATTATTTTCATCAACCAAAAAATTTGTATAATCAGGATCTAAATAAATATACCTTGGGTGTTCTGAAGAAAGACCAGTAACACCTTTTAATCTTTGTAATTCAGAACTTGATAAGCCTAATAGTAATAAATCCTCTTTATTTTTTCTTACTGTTCTTAAATATGATGATGCATCCTCCCTTTCATACTCGTGGTAACTATTTAAACCTAACACTTTTATATCTCCTGACGTTTCCTGATACTTTTTACAACTAATATAAAAATTACCCCTTAATCCTAATCTAAAACTTGAGTTATCAAGTGTATTGTTTGATAATTTCCGTAAATATGTTGGTAAAAACTTCTTGCCTGAATCAACATCATGAGTTCCTCCAATATGCAATTTTTTACAATAAAATAATACCCTGTTAGCATCCCAATATGCTCCTGATTCTCCAACATATGAAAAGTTACCTGTACCATCATTCAGCAAATCTTCTTTAATAAAGACTGGGGATGAATTTTCCACATAATCATTTATTATAGTAGCATCACCTAAGTTTTCAAGGTCTATAGAGCAAAAAGCAGAATCAAAATATGAATTATTCCAAAACCGAGTTAGCCCATTTGTGACTGGATCGCCAAAGAAATAATGTACATGGATATAATATGCAAGATTGTTTTGGGCGGCATCACCTGCATGCGGAATATACAAGGTTATTTCACTAGTCCAGTTAGAACCAGATACAATCAAATTAGTAAAAAAATGATTTCGATTATTATCTCTATAATGACTAATCTCTCTATTTGGTACATATAAAATTGGAATACTATTATTATCAACTCTTAAATTAAATGTAAGTTTTTTTTTATCATGTGACGTAGAAAGAATGCTATCAATGTATAAAATAGGCCATACCGCAGATACATATTCAGTTGGTGTGGTTGAACCGTTTAATTTTATGTTATTACTATCTGATATACTAACACGATAATTATCATAAAAGTTATAAGACATGCCTTTCTCATTTTTTATATCAAGATATACTCTGTTTCTATTAGAAAATTTACTTATCAAAAGTATATAAAGCGGTGGACACCTTAGTTTCTACTATTGGATTAATTGAGGAACCTAAATAAGTTTTGGTATTTATAGAATTGTGCATTCCGAAAAATGCAGCTGGATCAATATAAGTAAGTGCTAACTCCTTCCTTTTTTTAAGTTGTAATCCTGCAAGATTTCCAACATGAAAAGCAATTGAATTGTTTGCACTTGAACCTAGGGTAGTTGAGGTGCTCAAACATGTTTCTAATTGAATCTCAAAAGATATTTTACTTGAACTTGTGAATTCACCAATCAACATACCTTCCGTTACGCGAAATGCTTTTGCAGGGGCTTTTCCATTAAACAGATCGGTTATAGGTCGACTAGGATTAAGATTTGCTGGATTAGATAAAGGTAAATTGTTATCTCCATATCCAATATTTCGAGGAAGAGGTGCAGTTAATGTACCTAAGGATATTGTACTCAACTTGTTTCTATCTCTCCAATATGAAGCAATAAATTCTGTATTAGTAGGATCCTCCTGATTTATAAGCAATACTCCATTGTTATTTGTAAAAAAACTAGTTAATTTAACGCCTCTATATATGTAATACCTAACACTTAAACCTTCTAATTTAGTTGGTTCAGATGGCTTTATAAATAAATTGACGAGATTAGATGGGTCACTACTATTTTTCCGCACAACCATCATTCCTTTTTGGCAAGCAAAAGCTTTTGCGGACGAAGTAAGGTTGAATTGAGTAGAAACTACAAATGAATTATTTGGACTTGAGATACTTGGTCCAAACTTCAGTTCGCTAGCTGATTGTTGAGGCAAGGTATTATAATCTATAAAAAAATGCATATCAAATATTGTTAAATGAACTAAATTTTTAACTTGTCAAGTTAATAACACCAAAAGTAATTACAAAATTGCATAAAAGCAATAAGTATTTCCCCTGAATATATTCGGGGGAAACCCTAAATATCCCAAAACATAAGAGGCATGTTTTTTATATCTTTGTCATAAACAATATCGAAGTATGCTTATAAACCACTTAATATCTACACTTAAGCAGTATTTTTTTATGAATTGGTATTCTATAATATATCAAAAAATAGATGATTTAGCAAGAAATATCATAAAGTCATTCTTATAAATGTAATGTCAAACTAATATCAATTTTTTGTTTGTCACTTTATGTTTTTGATACTAATGTTAAGAAAGCTATAACTTTCAAAGTAACTTAAATATCCAACATGTTTTCGATAGCATAATGAACTAAAGCTGCTACATTCCTTGACTTAGTCTTCTTAAAAAGATTTGATTTATGATATTCTATAGATTTTACGCTTGTATTCATTAATTCAGCTATTTGTTTATTAGATTCACCCTTACAAATATGTTTTATGATACTCTTTTCTTTGTCGCTTAAGAGCTTATTACTGCATCTTTTCATTACCGCTAATCCGTTATCACTAGGAATAGCATTCCTCAATTCCATTTTTACTTCATTACTTAAATAGAAACCTGTTTTGTGAACCTGTCTAATCGTTGTGAAAATATCTTGTGAATTGCCCGCTTTACAAACATAACCAGATGCACCAATTTCAATAAGACTTCTTACAACATTTAATTCAGAGTGAAACGAAAGTATTATTACTTTAATTTGCGAGTATCTTTCTTTTAAAATAGGAAGGGTTTCTGTGCCATTTAGATTTGGCATTTCCAAATCAAGAAGTACAATGTCAGGAACAGTCTCACGTGTTTCTAGCTGCTTCAATATATCTCTACCTGAGAATGCAAGCATTATCACTTTAAAGTCAGCTTGGGTATTTAAATAAGTTTCTAAACTTTTACAGAAAATTGGTTGATTATCAACCAATGCAATTTTAATAATACTCATAATAGTCCAATTATGTTTTATACCTTTTCAATATAGTTTGAGTTAACCCATCCTTTAACTTTTGTTGAAATAAACAGCCAGTTACCATTTTTTTCAAGTATTGTAACCTCTGTACCTTGTGGCAAGGGAGAGTTTACTTTATTTGACGCAACCGTTGGATTTTCTCTAATATTTAATTCATTTGCTGTTACTATTCCTTTAGATATTTCCTCTGTGTCAGAGTTCGATTCTTTTCGGTTGTTAAATATTGTATCTCTAAATTTATCTAATGGAAAAGCAGGCCCTGGGTCGGTTTTTCTTCTTGGAGCAATTTCTTCATGTCCAAGAATTTCTTTAATCCCATATTTATCAATCAACAACTCACAAACTTCTTTTACAGCTTTTATCTGTTCTTCCTTAAAAACATGCCAATATCGTTCTTTACTTTCATTTCTATGGATAGCTGCCATAACCTCCTCTTCGGGGTAAAATTTTCCAAACCATGATTGATACTGCTGCCCAACTTTCTTCAAATGCCCTGGGTTTACAATCTCAATCCCAATTGAAAACTTATTCAATCCCGTACGACCATTCCACGTACTACGTCCTGCGTGCCATGCAATTTTATTAAAAGGTATAAGCTGTGTTATACTCCCATCCCAATCAACAATAATATGAGCTGATGCCTTAACATTAGGATTGCTAAGTGTATTTATCGCTGATTCAGCTGACCCACTGGCTGTATAATGAATAACGATAGTGTCGGGCATTTCGTTATTAAAAACCCCCGAGTGCTTAGATATTCCTTTGAAATTGGTATTCTCCGCCAAAGAAAACCCGACAGCGAAAGCTGTTGGGTTTTTGCTTTTTAAAACGTCAAAAGCCATGCTTTTGTAAGTTTTAAAAAGCAAAAACCAAGCAATTCAAAGAATTACGCAGGGTTTTCTTTGGAACTCATCCCAAAGCTTAGGGAAAGGCCGACGCAGGAGGCAATCCCCTAGTTTAAAAATAATTAAAATAAAAAGCCCAGCTTTTGTAAGCTTTAAAAAGCAAAAACCAAGCAATTCGAAGAATTACGCAGGGTTTTCTTTGGAACTCATCCCAAAGCTTCGGGAAAGGCCGACGCAGGAGGCAATCCCTGGTTCAAGAGAACTATTTGGGTTAGTTAATTCGATTTAATCAAAAGTTCGAGCCCTCATTGCCCCACGTTTGGAAAGCGAAGGCCTCGCTCGAAGCGAGGCCTTCGCTCTTGCTTCGAACTAAAAAACAAAACGACTATTTGCTATTA
>Ga0256827_10001634_pt1 | contig 14400 bp, 15 predicted proteins | sample CV84metaG_FD_185977 | JGI IMG/M metagenome (GOLD analysis project Ga0256827, IMG submission 185977) | Hydrothermal vent microbial communities from East Pacific Rise, Pacific Ocean - CV84 | ecosystem: Environmental > Aquatic > Marine > Hydrothermal vents | place: Pacific Ocean: East Pacific Rise... | reverse complement strand
TGTGCCAGAAGATTATGTGCACCGTATAGGACGTACAGGTCGTGCAGGGATGAAAGGTGAAGCTGTATCATTGGTATGTATAGATGAGCATGAACTCCTAAGAGCCATAGAAAAGTTTACGAAATCTAGCATTAAAAAAGTAGACATAGAAGCCTTCAGACCAGACCCTAGTATAGAAGCTGAACCTATACAAAATGGTAGAGGGGGCGGACAGAAACGTGGTGGTGGACAAAGTAGAAACAACAGCAGAAATAAAAAACCTGCAAAAAAGAAGTCAACTAACCCTTCGACAAGCTCAGGGAACGAAGAGAATAAAACACGAAACAGTAGAAAAAAAAGACCTCAAAACCCGCATGCTGAGAAAATAGGCTCTAACCTTCAAGCCAAGCTTGATAATATGGATAAGAAAAAGCCTTCAAATAACAAACAAAATCATAGGAGACGATAATGAAAAAAATATTTAAACTCACTGACCCAAAAAAACATGAAGATAGAGTACTTGAAGCAGTAAAAAATGACATACGTAAGTACGTGAAACGTGAAAAGAAAAAAGATTTACCCGATAAAAAGCTTATGTACTGGGACTTTGATTGCAAAGTAGGGGCTAGTGAAAAAGATGCAAAAGTAATCATTTTTGAAGAATTAATAAAAGCACTTGATAGTGTAAAAGCTACAGGTGCGACAGAAGTTTATGTAGAAATATTAGCTAAAGCAGTAGAAAAGCCATTAAAAATTGAAGAAGTTACAGAAGAAGATTAAACTTTCTAGTATATAATACTAAAACTAAAAGGGGTAATAAATGAAAAAAAACATACTATTTTTAACACTAACACTACTGATAACTACAGGTTGTTCTAAGACATGGTCAGGTGTTCAGCAAGACACACGTGATGTTTTGGATAATACAAAAGAGGTAATTCACGAGGCTACGGCACCTGAGCAAATGGTAGAGGATGTACCACAAGTGAAACCACTTCCAAATCTGGATAGTATTGATACTATAAAAAATGAAGCTGTAAAAGTACCATCAGTTCAAGTGAAGAAACCTGTTGCTGTAGAACCTGTTATATAGTAGTGCAAGACCGTTATGTCGCGGATGTAGGAGATTTTGGTAAGTTTCAGCTTTTTCGTTATCTATTTAATGAAAAAGAGAGTCCAATGTTTGGTAAAGAACTTGCTCAAATTTGGTTTCTGCATAAAGGACTAGATGAGAGTAACAATGATGGTAAGCATATAGACTATTTTGAGCGGATGCATGGTACAGATGAATACCTAGAGCACTCACTCTTGGATTTACTTATGCGTGATAAACGTGAAGTATCTGAACTAGAAAATCTTAAACTCCTCTCTAATGCAAAGTTTTTTTATAATGAAGTACCTAAAGCTTTAGAAGATAGATATCTTTGGTTAAATGAAGCATTGATATTCTCTATGGATTCATCTATTGTTGCAGTGGCACCTGATAATGGTATGGCATTGAAATGTAATAGGAAAGAGCACAGTTTTGAGCATCTTACCCTTAGTGAACATTACAGCCAAAAAGTCTATCCTCATAAATATATATTTGCAGATGAAATTAGCTATTTTTACCGTTTGCCTCACCTAGAGGTATGTATAGTCTACCAACACTTAGGGCGTTGCTTTGGGCACGATGAACAGATAATCTCATTATTAGTAGACCTTAAAAAAAAGTATGACCATGTTGTAGCTATAAAACATAAACCTTATAGTCCTAGAGTCTTCTTTTTCCTTTGTAAAAGTGCTGTCATACGTGATGGTGTGGCACATAGACTCACTACATTCGAAGCAGAATATTCTGAGTTTTGGCAGATTTTTAACTAATTACCTTTGACATTTTTATGACAATCACATGGTAAAGTGTGGATGTAATAAATTTAAAAAAGTAATTAGTAATATTTTATTACTATGCATAATAATAAGGAAAATAATATGATATTAAATCCAGTAAAATCTAATAATAAATTATGTAAAAATTGTCATAATGAAAGTGTATTAAGTCAAGGAAGTTTAGACCGATGTTATAAATGTGGGGAAGTTTATAGTAAAAGAGGGGTAATGCTAGAAGACTTGAAAACTTTAGATAATATAGTCTTGGATGCCCAAAGTGGGACTAAGAATGCATCTTTAAATAAATTTTTATTTATTTTAACAGCATAATATACACCACTTTTGTAAATATTTGTAAATTTTAGCTAAAATACATATATTAAAAGGATAGAGATGAATAAAGAAGTGTTCGAGAGTATCTACTTTTTACCAGTACTTACTATCGCTGGTTTGATACTGCTTATTTTAATATATATAGTCTTTAAATATAAAAGTGATCTACATAAAAAAGATATCTTATTGGTAGAGCAAGAAGAGAAAATCAAATACCTACGTCAAATTTCTGCAGAGAATGATCATAGACATATTACTGCCACACATGAAAGTGAAAAAGAGATACTAGAGCTCAAGCATGCGATAGAGGGCTTAGAGACTAAAATTAAAGAGGGTACTAAAAATCAAGTAGTCTCAATGCTAGAAGCACAAAAAAACAAAAGAGCTAAGGTACTTAATAAAGCAGGTATATCTGAATAGGCTTATGATGGAAAATACAGATAAAAACATAGCCTATACACCAGTAGCCACACAGAATGAACCAGAAAATACTACAAAGATGCAGGCTATCGTAGAGATTACTCAATATTATCAAGAAAAGACGCAACGTTATTCTAATGGTATTCAAGCTTATAATCTAGAGATAGAAAAAATAAAAATACGTATAGATGAAGCTATTAGAGATAAAATAGAAGAGGAAGAACACTTTTCTAGACAAGCAAGTGAAGTAAAGTACCATGCTAGAATTGTAGGTGAGAGTAATGATACCTTTCACCAAACTATACTATCTTTAGATGAGTTAGAAACAGAGTACAAAGAGAGTATGGAAGCATCAGAATATATGCGAATAATCAAAAAGAAAAAGCAGTCTATTCATCAGCTATTAGTGATTATATCAGATCAAGAAGAGCAACTTTTAGCCCAAGAACTCGAACGTCTTAATATACTAGAAATGCTCACCCCTAAACGTAAAGAGTTAGAAGCACTGCAGAACAAACTAAAAACACTCGAACTAGAGAAAAAACACTTTGAGTCAAGTCAACTTCAACAAGTTATACAGCTCCCCACACTAAGTACCGCTAAAGAAGAGGTGATAGATATTGATACGGTGGACGAGTAGTGCTGAATGATGTACTATATCTAAAATAATACATTAGCAAAAAATTTGTATGAAAGTAAAGTATGAAAAAACATTGTACTATTAAAGGTATTTTAAAAGAACTGCTTACGCATAAAAAAGAGGTCTTTTACGGGAATATTATAGCTATTATAGCAACATTGTTGGTAGTGGCTATCCCTCTTTTTATCCCTATACTTGTTGATGAATTACTTTTGGCTAAAGACCATGGTTTTATCACATGGATAAGTCAAAATATTTTTACATCAGATACAAAAGGCTATGTGTTATTTGTATTGATAGTAATACTTGTACTGCGTGTCTTAAGTATGATATTATCAATTTTTCAGAGTAAAATATTTGTTTCTATATCAAAAGACATTACATACAAAATGAGAGAGTCCTTACTTTTACATCTCAAGCGTGTATCACTCAAAGAGTATGAAATGATGCGGGTAGGGGCAGTGACTTCTAAACTGGTTACAGATGTAGAGACCATTGATGGTTTTGTGAGTTCAACTATCTCTAAACTCATTGTTGCAGTATTGATGCTTATATTTTCTGCAGTGGTGTTGTTATGGATTCACTGGCAATTGGCTATATTTATATTGATTACAAATCCTATAGTAGTACTCTTTACTGTGAAGTTAGCTAGAAATATAGGAGTACTGAAAAAAGAAGAAAATAAAGCCGTAGAGCTTTTTCAATCAACTCTCACTGAGACACTAGAACTCTTTCATCAGATACGTGCTGCAAATAAAGAGGATTACTTCTTCGAGAAAAGTCGTATGAAAGCTGATGAATTACGTACCCATGCGATAAACTATGGATATAAAAGTGATAGAGCTATGAAATATTCTTATCTAGTCTTTTTAGCAGGATATGAAATTTTTAGAGCAGTGAGTATCTTGGCTGTGGCATATTCTGATCTTTCTGTGGGATTAATGCTTGCGGTATTCTCCTATCTATGGGTGATGGTGACACCAATACAAGATATTATTAACTTTCAGTATGTACTCTCTACTGCACGAGCAGCATGTAAGCGAATAGAGAGTATCTATGATATGGAACAAGAGCCAAAGATAGAAGAACAATATAATCCATTTGAGGGACAATGTTCTATTGGTATTGAGGTTCGAAATCTCTCATTTGCTTACCAAGAAAATAAATATATATTAGAAAATATTAATATGCAGATAAAGCAGAGTACAAAGGTAGCTATAGTTGGTGCTAGTGGATCTGGTAAGACAACACTCTCTAACATTTTAGTGGGCTTTTATCCACTTGATGAGGGAGAGATACTCTATGGTGGTGTATCAAATAAAAACTTGAAACTTTCTACAATTCGTGAAAATATTCATCTTATCTTGCAACATCCTAAACTCTTTAATGATACAATGCTGTTTAATCTGACGCTAGGTAAAACGTATAGTGACAAAAAGGTGCAAAAAGCACTTAAAATTGCACAACTCGAAGATGTCATAGCAAAGTTAGATTTGGGACTTGATACACTTGTCGGAAAAGATGGTATCAAGCTCAGTGGTGGACAGAGGCAAAGGGTTGCCATAGCTAGAATGATACTCTCAGATCCTAAAGTGGTCATTTTTGATGAGTCTACTTCTGCATTGGATGTGCATACAGAGTTAAAGCTCTTTGAAGCACTACAAGACTTTTTACGAGACAAGACCGTGATTACTATAGCCCATAGGCTTAGCACTATAAAAAGTGCGGAGTTTATCTACGTGTTAGAAGATGGTAGTGTAGTAGATAGTGGCTCTCCTCAAGAGTTACTATCTAAAGATGAGAGTTATTTTAGCTCGATGATATAAAGGAATTTTTTGGATATTTTTCAAGCGATAATTATAGGGATTATCGAAGGATTTACAGAGTTTTTGCCTATCTCTTCTACAGGGCATATGATTGTTGCTTCTGAATTTATGGGACTTCCCCAAGATGAAGCAATGAAAGCATACGAAGTTATTATACAATTTGCTGCTATTTTTGCTGTGGCACTCATATACAGAGAGAAAATTACTTTTAAGAAAATAGACTTATGGCTCAAGCTATTAGCAGCATTTATGCCTTTAGCTATCATAGGATTTATATTTAAAGATCAAATCAAAGCATTATTCTCTGTAGAGATTGTTGCGTGGATGTTTATTATAGGAGGTATTATTTTTCTTCTTGTAGAGTACTTTTACAAAGAACAGCCTCATCATATCACTGATGTAGAACAAACCAGCTATAAACAAGCACTATGGATTGGTTTTGCTCAACTTTTTTCATTTATTCCAGGTACAAGTAGAGCAGGGGCTACTATCATTGGAGGAATGTTATCCGGTCTTGATAGAAAAGCCTCTTCTGATTTTTCGTTTTTACTTGCTATTCCTGTGATGGGTGCTGTGTCGAGTTATGATTTGCTAAAACACTACCACGAATTTGTAGGTGTAAATTGGTCTGCATTTGTGATAGGATTTATTGTGGCATTTGTTGTGGCGTATATTACCGTCAAGATATTTTTAACATTTATACAAAAGTTTTCATTTGTTCCATTTGGGATTTATAGAATTATTTTTGGCGTTATTTTACTAATGGTAATTTAGCTTCGACAAGCTTCATCTACCTTTTTGCTAATTGTATGATACGGTACCTGAACTTCTGAAAGGCAGGCAAACAGGCATTGAATTTATAGAGCCTCTCTTTAGAGTTTCTGTTAAGTTCAAAACAATTTGGACTATATTGAAGGATAAAAATGAAATTTTCAGAGTTTAATTTTCACCGTGACATAGCTAAAGGTGTGAAGATAGCAGGGTTTAAAGAACCAAGCCCTATACAAGAACAGGCTATTCCAATCATAGCATCAGGTTCAGATATGGTAGGACAAGCACATACAGGTACAGGTAAAACTGCAGCTTTTGGTTTACCTATGATGGATAAGTTAGCTAAAGGTGAAATAGAACGTGCTTTGGTGATTACGCCCACACGTGAGCTAGCAACGCAGGTAGCGGATGAGCTCTATCACCTAGGACGTTTTGCAGGTATTCGTACACTTACTGTCTATGGAGGTGTAGGTTATGGTAGACAAATTGCACTCATACACAAAGGGGTACAGATAGTGGTAGCTACACCAGGAAGACTAAAAGATCTTTATCGTAAAGGTAAAATTGATGTTTTTAATCCTGAAATAGTCATACTTGATGAAGCCGATGAAATGTTAGATATGGGTTTTTTAGATGAGATAAAAGAGATTTTTGAATACATTCCCCAAAATAGACAGACCTTATTGTTTTCAGCAACAATGCCAAAGCCTATTAAAGAACTGGCAGAAAGTATCCTATATCAACCAAAATTCCTCTCTGTAGTTGGAGATGAAGAGACTACCAATAATGTGATTGATCAGCGTTATTATATGATAAATGAAAATCAAAGAGATGAAGCATTGGTTAAATTATTAGAAACAGAAGAGACCAATAAGTGTATTGTATTTTGTCGTATGAAACGTGAAGTGGATCGTGTTGCGGAACACCTCCAAGCACTAGGATTTAATGCTTCTGGATTACATGGTGATTTAGAGCAAATAGATAGAGAAAAAGTGATTAAAGCTTATAGACGTGGGGAGACTAAAATAATGGTAGCTACAGATGTGGCTGCTCGTGGACTTGATGTGAAAGATGTCACACATGTATTTAATTACCATATACCTTTTGATCCACAGTCTTATGTACATCGTATTGGTCGTACAGGACGAGCTGGGAAGAGTGGACAGGCTATTACTCTAGTAACCACTGAAGAGTTTAGAGAATTACAACGTATCCAAAAAGAGGTAGGTGCAGAGATGCGTCTCGCTACACTGCAAGGTGGAGAAGGACTAGATGATACTGGACGTGAATACCTTGCTGAACAGATACGTGATATACATATTCATAATGATACATCTGATATGTTGTCATATATGGGAGAAATGGATAAAGAGCTGCTTCTAGAAAAACTTATGTCGCGTCTTATTAGTCAAGAACAACAACATATTGGGACACAAATAGGCTTTGATCAAGCAACTGTAAATGAGATGATGGAAAACTATACAGGAGAACAAAAAGCTACAAGAAATAACAACAGAAAAAGAAAAAGAAGATAATCCTTCTTTTTTACCTTCTATCAAGCAAAAATATTTTAAAATCAGGGTTACAATATAAATTGAACTTCTTATAAAAAGGTGGGATATATGGAAATTGATTTAGTAGGTGAAGGCCTCAAATTTATGGTACTAGGAATGGTAATTGTTTTTGCTTTCCTTTTTGTACTCGTTCAGGTAGTCAAGCTTCAAGCAATGATTATCAATAAATTCTTTCCAGAGAAAGCACCTGAAGTTGCTAACTCTTCTAATACTAACAATGCTACACAAGAAGCACATCACGTTGCAGCAATTATTGCAGCAGTGACTGAATTTCGTAAAAATCAATAAACAAGGTATCGTAAATGGCTAAAAAATACATTGATGTAATGGACACAACCTTTAGAGATGGATTTCAATCTGTCTTTGGTGGTCGTGTACTTATGGATGACTTTTTTCCTGCAGTTGAAGCAGCAAAAAATGCAGGAATAAATCACTTTGAATTTGGTGGAGGAGCAAGATTCCAATCACTTTTCTTCTATTTACAAGAAAATGCATTCGATATGATGGATGGATTTAGAGAGATTGTGGGAAAAGAGGCAAACCTTCAAGTACTTTCACGTGGTATTAATACTGTAATGCTTGATACTGGATCTCGTGAAATGATTGACCTTTTTGCTAAAATGTTTAAAAAACATGGAACTACAACAGTGCGTAACTTTGATGCATTGAATGATGTAAACAATTTGGCATTCTCTGCTGAAATGATTAAAAAACATGGTCTAAATCATGAAGTAGTAGTAACAATGATGGATTTACCTCCAGGATGTAAAGGTGCGCATGATGTGAATTTTTATGAACAAACACTTCGAAGTATTTTAGATTCTGGTATTGATTTTGATAGTGTATGTTTTAAAGATGCGTCAGGAACTGCAAATCCTCATAAAGTATTTGAGACGATTGCCATGGCTAGAAAGCTTTTAGGTGATTCTGTGCATTTAAGACTCCATACACATGAAACTGCAGGTGTTTCTGTAGCATCATACCTCGCAGCATTAGAAGCAGGAGCAAATGGTATAGATATGGCAGCATCACCAGTATCTGGTGGTACATCTCAGCCAGATATTTTAACTATGATGCATGCTGTAAAAGGTACAAATTATAATCTGGGTGATTTAAAGCTTGATAAAATACTAAAATATGAAGAGAGACTCAAAGAGTGCTTGTCTGAGTATATGGTACCACCTGAAGCAACACAAGTATCTCCTCTTATTCCATTCTCACCTATGCCTGGTGGAGCTTTGACAGCAAATACACAGATGATGAGAGACTCGGGTGAGTTAGAGAAGTTCGATGAAGTCATTGCTGCAATGAAAGAGGTAGTTGAACGAGGTGGTTATGGTACATCTGTGACACCTGTATCTCAATTTTATTGGCAACAAGCCTATGCAAACGTAATGTTTGGTCCATGGAAGCAAATTGCTCCTGGATATGGTCGTATGGTACTTGGTTACTTTGGTAGAACACCAGTGGAGCCAGATGCTGAAATCGTTGAACTTGCATCACAAAAGCTTAAGCTTGATCCTACAAATGAAAATCCTTTAGATATTGCTGATAGAGATGAGACAAAATCTATTGCACATTGGACTAAAGTGTTAAAAAATGAAGGATTAGAAGTAAATGATGAGAATATTTTCATTGCTGGAGCTTGTGATCAAAAAGGTATTGCATTTTTGAAGGGTGAAGGCCCTCTCATGATTAGAAAAGGTAAAAATAATAATAGTGGAGAAGCAGATATGGCAGGAAATTATACAGTAGTAGTAGATGGTAAACAATATAGTGTACAAGTAGCAGAGGGTGAAGGTGATATTCAAATAGCACCTGCAACAGCAGCAGCTCCAGTAGCAGTAGCGGCTGCAGCTGGACCTTCAGGTGCAGGATCTGTTGAGATTAACTCTCAAACACCAGGAAATGTATGGAAAATCCTTAAAAATCCAGGTGATACAGTTGCTGAAGGTGATATCATAATGATTCTTGAAGCGATGAAAATGGAGATTGATATTGCAGCACCACAAGCTGGTAAAATTGCCTCTATTAATGTGAATGTAAATGATACAGTCGCAGATGCACAACTTTTAGCCACAATGGAGTAAGCATGAAGCTCAAACATCTTTTACTTTCAATGCTGTTTATGTTGACATTGTTTGGCAATGTAGCAACAGCCAATGAACATGCAGCTGTAACTGAGTTTAAGACTCAAGCTGAACTTGTTGCAGAAGAAAAGGCGACCTATAAAGAAAAAAGTATTACAGGTCTCATTGTATCTTTTTTTCATACGACAGGGTTGGATGCTATTATTAATCCTGTTGAAGGACTAAAGAATGGTCAAGGGGTAGAAATGTCTACCTTTGCACAAAGTTGGGGACGTGTAATTATGTTTCTTATCATCTTTGTACTATTCTACTTAGCGATTGCAAAAGGCTTTGAGCCATTGTTATTACTTCCTATTGCATTTGGTGGTTTACTGGCCAATATCCCAATTGCTGATATGAGTGCACCAGGGCATATGCTTGGTATCATTTATAGCATGGGGATACAAAATGAATTTTTTCCATTACTTATCTTTATGGGTGTTGGTGCAATGACAGACTTTGGTCCATTGCTTGCAAACCCTAAGACAGCACTTCTTGGAGGTGCAGCACAGTTTGGTATTTTTGGTTCACTCGTAGGTGCCGCAGCACTTTCACAATATACAGACATGGTTGACTTTACACTAAAACAGTGTTCAGCTATCTCTATTATTGGTGGGGCTGATGGTCCTACATCAATTTTTATTGCCTCTGCACTTGCTCCTGAGATGTTGGGTGCTATTGCAGTTGCAGCTTATTCATATATGGCACTAGTTCCCGTAATACAGCCACCAATAATGAAAGCACTTACAACAAAAGAAGAGCGTCAAATTGTTATGAAAACTACAAGAAAGGTAAATAAGTTAGAAAAACTTATTTTTCCTGTTGTTGTTATTATGATGATTGCATTGGTACTTCCAGATGCTGCACCACTAATGGGCTCATTTGCATTTGGTAACTTTGCAAAAGAATCTGGTGTAGTTGATAGACTTTCTAATGAAATGCAAAATTCATTGATTAATATTGTAACTATCTTCTTAGGATTTGGTGTTGGTATGACACTGCAAGCTGATAAGTTTTTAGTAGCTGAGACTATGGGAATTATGGTTATTGGTCTTCTCGCTTTCTCTGCAGGTACAGCTGCGGGTGTACTTATGGCAAGATTAATGAATAAGTTCTCAAAAGAACCGATTAACCCACTTATTGGTGCGGCTGGTGTATCAGCAGTACCAATGGCAGCAAGAGTTGCCTCTAAAGTTGGATCTGATGAAAAACCAGGGAATATCTTACTTATGCATGCAATGGGTCCAAATGTGGCTGGTGTAATTGGTTCTGCTGTTGCAGCAGGTGTATTACTATCAATTTTTAAATAAGTAAAAAGAAAGTGAGAAATCACTTTCTTTTTTAATAGAGATTAGAGTATAAATAAGAAAACAGTTTGTTTTTTGATTTATGCTTTAGGCATTAAAATTTTATATCTACAAAGAGGATACCATGAGTACCAAAACGCCCAACGGACTTGATAAACTGGGATTAAAGAACATCGGTGATGTTTATTACAATTTAAGTTATGATGAGTTGCAAGCGCACGAAGTAAATAGTGGAGAATGTAAAATCTCTACATCAGGCACAGCGATGTGTGATACAGGTATCTTCACAGGACGTAGTCCTAAAGATAAATACTTTGTCGATCAAGCACCCTCTAATGAGCATATTGCTTGGGGTGATGTAAATAGAAAAATAGATAAAGCTATCTATGATGAACTACTTGATCTTACATTAACACAACTTTCTGGTAAAAATATTTATGTAACCGATGTATATGCAGGTGCAAGTGCAGCATCTAAGCGTTCTATTCGTTTTATCTCTGAAGTAGCATGGCAAGCACACTTTGTTAAAAATATGTTTATTCGTCCAACAGAATCTGAATTAGAACGATTTGAACCTGATTTTGTTGTTTATAATGCATGTAAGACAGTCAATGAAAAGTACAAAGAACATGGTATGAACTCTGATGTATATGTACTTTTTAATATAGAAGATAATGTATCTATTATCGGTGGTACATGGTACGGTGGTGAGATGAAAAAAGGAATTTTTTCAATGATGAACTACTGGTTACCACTAGAGGGTAAACTCTCTATGCATTGTTCTGCCAATGTTGGTGATGAAGGTGATGTATGTTTGTTCTTTGGACTTTCTGGTACTGGTAAAACTACACTTTCAACTGATCCTAAAAGGGCACTTATTGGTGATGATGAACATGGTTGGGATGACCATGGTGTCTTTAATTTCGAAGGTGGATGTTATGCAAAAGTAATCAACCTAGATGCGAAGTCTGAACCAGAAATATTTGGGGCTATTGTAAAAGACGCTCTTTTAGAAAATGTAGTGGCTGACGAAAATGGATTAGTAGATTATGAAGATGGATCTAAGACAGAGAATACGCGTGTTTCTTACCCTATTGAACATATTGAAAATCATAAAGAAAATCTACAAGCAGGGCATCCAAACAATATTATTTTCCTCTCGGCGGATGCTTTTGGTGTATTGCCTCCAGTATCTAAGCTTACAAAAGAGCAAGCAATGTATTACTTCCTCTCTGGATATACAGCGAAAGTGGCTGGTACAGAGCGTGGTATTACAGAGCCAGTAGCAACATTCTCTGCGTGTTTTGGTGAGGCATTTTTACCACTGCATCCTACAAAATATGCAAAACTTCTTGGTGAAAAGATAGATGAACATGGTGTAAATGTATACCTTGTAAATACTGGTTGGACTGGTGGTCCTTATGGTACAGGTAAACGTATGAGTATTAAAGATACTAGAGCATGTATTGATGGTATTTTAAATGGTTCTATTAATGATGCTGAGTTTGATACGTTACCACTATTTAATCTTCAAATCCCTAAAACACTTGATGGGGTAAAAGATAATGCTGTACTAAATCCAAGAGAGACATGGGAAAATAAAGAGGAATATGATGCAATGCTAGCTAAGCTTGCAGGTATGTTTAAAGAGAATTTTCACCGTTATGATGATAATGGTGGTGAATTTGATTTTGCAAGTGCAGGTCCACAACTTTAAATACTTTTTGAAAACACTCTTATCTATGAATAAGAGTGTTTTTCTCCTTTTTAATCAATATCTCTGTATACTATCAAAAATTTAACGTATTAAAGGAAATAATATGAATGTCAATAAAATTAGATCATTTTGTAGACCATTTAGAATTGTGCTTGGTTCAGCACTTATTGGCTATGGTGTATATAGTGGTAATCAATGGTTTTATCTTGGGGTTATCCCACTTATTGCAGGGCTTGTGAACTTTTGCCCTCTCTGTATCATTACTAAAAAATGTGATATCTAAGTAAAACAATTTGTAGGGTCGATTGTATCGACCTTATTCGATTACGTCGAACCTATATTTATTCTTCAACACTTTTAATATTTAATCAAGTATAATTTCACAAACAACAGATAAAATGACTATAAGGGGAATACGATGGATAAACTTACACAATATTTAAATGCACATTCCCATGACGAACTACACCCCTCTGAAATAGCTAACCTTCTTAAAGATTTAGATGATAAAAGTTTTGCAGATGCTGTACAATCTATACCAACTGAATTGATTGCAGATGTTGCACTAGAGCTTCCAGATAGGTATTTTGAAGATGTTTTGGAGTCATTTACACCACAAGAGATTGCAGAATCTGTTTCAGAACTAGAATCAGATGACCAAACTGACTTTATCCAAGAACTAGAAGAGGTCGATAGCCAAATGGCTAAAGAGGTCTTTGATGAGCTTGACTCAGAAGACCAAGCGGATATTCTCCAACTAAAACAGTATGAAGAAGATGAAGCTGGTGCATATATGCAAATAGAGGTCTATACGGCAGGATTAGAACAAAATGTGCATGATGTAATTAAAGATTTTGCTGAGCTACGCCGTAAAGATGAACTTGAGAATGTAAATTATCTTTTTGTGACAGATAAAAATAAAAAGTTACGTTATGGCGTAGGTCTGGATAATCTTTTAGTCTTTAATTTTAATAAAACACTTAAAGAGAATATAGAGCAAACACCTGAAAAGTTTAAACCTATTGTAACAACAGACCATGATGATATTAGCGAAGTGGTACAAAAATTCCAAGAGTATGACTTAAACTCTATGCCTGTTACTGATGAAAATGGTGTATTGCTAGGGCGAATTACTTCTGATGATATCTATGATATTATCAATGAACAAGCAACTGATCAGATGTATCATCTTGCAGGGGTAAATGATGATGCAGAGGAAGATGATGATATATTTAAAGCAGGTAAAGCACGTGCGATATGGCTTTCTATTAACCTCATTACTGCTATTGCTGCATCATTAGTGATAGGACTTTTTGAAGAGACGTTACAGAGTGTGGTTGCTTTGGCTATTCTTATGCCTATAGTTGCATCTATGGGCGGTAATGCTGGGACACAATCGTTGACTGTTGTTGTACGTCAGTTGGCACTTGGTGATATTGCTAAACATGATGCCTTTCGTACCATAAAGAAAGAAGTATTGCTCTCACTTGTAAATGGACTCTTTTTCGCTATAATCATGGGTATAATAGCTTCTCTATGGTTTGATAAAGGGATGTTAGGTGTTGTTATCGCACTTTCCATGGTAATCAATTTACTCTCAGCAGGGTTCTTTGGTTCAATGGTACCACTACTACTTAAAAAGCTAGACGTTGATCCAGCCATAGGTAGTACTGTGATACTCACTACTGTGACCGATGTCGTCGGTTTCTTTAGTTTTTTAGGGTTAGCTACCCTCATTTTATTATAAGGATTTTTGTAGTCATATGGACTTGTTACTTTTATATTTTTTCGGTGCTGTAGTTATCTCATTTATCTGTTCTGTTTTAGAGTCAGTA
>Ga0256827_10001633_pt1 | contig 14402 bp, 8 predicted proteins | sample CV84metaG_FD_185977 | JGI IMG/M metagenome (GOLD analysis project Ga0256827, IMG submission 185977) | Hydrothermal vent microbial communities from East Pacific Rise, Pacific Ocean - CV84 | ecosystem: Environmental > Aquatic > Marine > Hydrothermal vents | place: Pacific Ocean: East Pacific Rise... | reverse complement strand
TAAAACTACTATTTATCTCTTTTACCAATTTCGTCAGTTCTATAGAAAACTGGACTTGTACTAGCCCAAAACGCTTATAATATTCCAATAAAAAGGGTTCAAAATTTTCCGTTAAATTTTCCTCTACAATCCGCTTAAATCTTAACTTATATTTAACTTGTTTCCCTCCTACTAAACGTTTCCACCACTTATATCGTTTTTGCGTTTTACTATCCGAAATCTCTTCTATTAATTCATCTTGCAAATATTGTATTTTTAGAACCTTAGGCAAACTTGAAAAATAATCTTTAATATTCTGTATAAAAATAGGCAAGTGTGTTTCTAGTAAATGGGCCTGCTCTATCAACTCTTTCTGGTTATATTGCTCCAATAATTTATGAATCTTAAGAAGTGTATTACTTTGATGCCTATTAAGCAATTGCACCTGTCTTCCTGTTTCAAATTTATTATAATTGGTTTGAACAGAATCTAAGGCAGAATTATAATAAGATTCAATAGTATTGAGTAAAACAGAATTATCTTTTTGTATTTGGTAAAATAAAATATTGCTATGCGTCTCAAAATTATCACTTATTTCCTTGTGAAGTAATCTAGTTTCATGTGCCAAGATCATATTCTTTGGCCATTGTATATCGAGATCTATACTTTGTGTTTTATTTATTGTTTTTATGTGATGGATTCCACTTTCTATTTGAACTTCATCGACAACACCCAAATGCAATTCCTTAAATAAAGAAGAGGCTTTTACTAAAACTACCGAACCTATATTATGCATTAGGTCACTTGTGTGTTCTACAAATTCAATTTCTTTACCCTCTTCAATTTTTGGAATACCCAAAAAGACTAAATCACTTTTATTCGATTCGGCCTTCATTATATCGTAGAAAGGTTTTTGTTCTATCTCGTTATTAATAATTTTCAATTCTGCATCGATACGTGTATTTTCTAAATATTCTTCAGCACGCTTACGTATCATTTCCATTTTATTGTTCTCATAATTGACAATCAATAGACGAATATTTGCTTGATTCCAATCTTCTGAGTTCGATAAAAATTTAATAAGTGTCAACGATAAATTTCCATGATTTCCTGCTCCTCTCCACCAAATATCTATTTGTTTTTTCTCCCCAAAACCATGTGTTTTATCATAATCCAGAAGTAAAACATTAAGATCTAAATTCGACAAATGATTCAACATCTGTACAAAACGTCTAGGGTCTTTAGCATGCCTTGCCCAACCCATTAAAATAGTATTAGGTTCTACACCCGAGAATCCATAAGTCTGGGCAATGGTTTCTATACCTTCATAAATATTATTACAAGATTGTCGTCTAGTAAACACTCCCCTATCATCCACTTTATTTTCGATAAGAGTTTGCTCATATTTAGTAAACAACACATTGGAATCTTTCTTTTCATGTAAATCAAAGTTCGATAAAATACCATACTTTCCAATTATTGATTTTCCGAAATCTAATAAATGTACACGTTTATTATTTGCTCCACTAAATAAAATAATATTAGGTTTCCAATTTCGCTCGGCAGGAATACTATTCTGCATCTTAGCCAATGTTTTTCGAATAACAGATCCCATTACCGATTGCCAAACATCTCCATTTTCTGAATGGATTTCTCTTCGTTTAAGTATAAAATACAATAGTCCCATTATTAATAGAGCTGCAAACATTGAAGTTGCATCCATCTTAAACATAATAGCAAACGAAACTATAAAACCAACAATCCCAAATCCAATATGAATCTTGAATGTAGGTCGAAAATCGCTACTCGACCATTTTTCGAGGACATAAGCTAAATTAATAAAACCATACGATGCCAAATAAAACATAGATACCACACCTGCAATTACATCGAGTTTTCCAATCAAAATCCCCCCCTCTGCAATAGCAAAAATTAACAGTAAAGCATTTCTTGGCTCATTACTTTCGCCATAGCTTTTTCCAAATATTTTTGGCGACATTTTATCCTTTGCTATAGCCTGTAAAATTCTTGGCCCTCCTAAAATACCTCCAAGTGCAGAAGACAAAGTCGCCCCCCAAACACCTACAATAACCAAAGGCCCTAACCATGCAATTTTACTTAGAATATTATAATCGTTAATTAAATCTTCTCGAGGAATAAAGATAGCCATTCCAATAGCTAGAAGAACATAAACTGCAAAGCCTACTCCAATAGCCATAATCGTTCCTTTTGGGATGTCTGTTTTTGGATTTTTTAAATCACCAGACATGGCAACTCCAGCAGTAAATCCTGTTACAGCTGGGAAAAAGATAGCAAAAATAAGCTCAAAAGAAACATCAGAACCTGGTGCTAAGGAAATATGTTCAGTAGAAATACCTCCTCCTTCAAAGAAACCTAAAGCAATAGACAATAAAGACAACCCTATAGCAATTAAAATTACAAATTGCATCTTCATTGCAAAAGAAGTACTTATAAATGCTACTATTACTAATAAAACAATAACTAAAGTACCGATAATTCTAAAGCCATTTAAATCGGCCGATAAACCTGTAAATTCTCGTATTGCATCAATAGCTAGAAAACTTTCTGCAAAACCTACTAAATAAAGAGAAATACTTAATGCTGTACCGATAAATAAAGCAATTCCTATCGAACCTCCCATCGGCATACCCAGACTTCGAGATAAGATATAATAAATTCCCCCTGTTTTTATCTTCTTATCGGTAGCTATAGATGAAATACTTAAACCTGTAGTTACAGAAACAACATGCGATAAAACAATAATTACCAATGCCGCAATAAGTCCAGCTTCACCAACAACCCAACCTAAACGCATATACATAATAACGCCTAAAATAGTGAGTAAAGATGGTGTGAAAACACCTGCAAATGCATTGTACTTTTTACCTTCTGCCATACTTATCTAATAATTGAACTAACTAAGGTAAATAAAAACTTAGACCTAATACGTTTTACAGCTCTTTATTTTCATCTATTTAACATTTGTTTCCCTAAGAAAAAGAGGTAAATATTTACCTAAGCTTTAAATACTTAACACAAACTTGACAATAGCCAATTATTATACTTAACTTTGCACGTCTTTTTATACAAGGTATTATTCACTTGCAAAAGGACATAAATCATTAATATTTAAAACAATATGACAGTTAACAAAATTCGAAATGTTGCCATAATTGCTCACGTCGACCACGGTAAAACGACGCTTACCGATAAAATAATTTACCAATCGAACCTTTTTAGAGATAATCAGGAACAAAAAGATTTAATCCTTGATTCTAACGACTTAGAACGAGAAAGAGGAATAACCATTTTATCAAAAAACATTTCTGTCGTTTATAAAGACCATAAAATTAATATTATAGACACCCCTGGTCACTCCGATTTTGGGGGAGAAGTAGAGCGTGTTTTAAATATGGCCGATGGTGTCCTTTTATTGGTTGATGCTTTCGAAGGTCCTATGCCACAAACTCGTTTTGTATTACAAAAAGCAATTGAGTTGGGTTTAAAGCCAATTGTAGTTATCAATAAGGTAGATAAAGAAAACTGTAAACCTGAAGAAGTTCAAGATTCGGTTTTCGACCTCATGTATAATCTTGGAGCAACCGAAGACCAATTAGATTTCCCAACCGTTTACGGTTCTTCTAAAAATGGTTGGATGAGCGATGATTGGAAAAACGAAACTACAGATGTAACCTACTTACTCGACGAAATTATCGATAAAATTCCTGCTCCACCTATGGAAGAAGGAACTACTCAAATGAAAATAACATCAATGGAATTCTCATCTTTTAAAGGTAGAATTGCTATCGGAAGAGTTTCGAGAGGAAATATTAAACTAAACCAGCAAGTATCTTTAGTTAAAAGAGACGAATCGGTTGTTAAAGGTAAAATAAAAGAACTATTTATTTTCGAAGGCTTAGGCAAAAAAGCCGTAACAGAAGTCCCTTGTGGCGAAATTTGTGCTATTGCAGGTATTGATGGTTTCGAAATTTCAGACACCATTGCCGATGTAGACAATCCAGAAGGTTTACCTCCAATTCCTATTGACGAGCCTACTATGAGTATGCTTTTTACCATTAACGATTCTCCGTTTTTTGGAAAAGAAGGGAAATTTGTTACTTCTCAGAAAATTCGAGAGCGTTTATATAAAGAAACCGAAAGAAACCTTGCACTTAGAGTTGAAGATACAGATTCTGCCGACAAATTTATCGTTTACGGTCGTGGAATTCTACACTTAGCTATTTTAATAGAAACTATGCGTAGAGAAGGCTACGAATTTCAAGTTGGGAAACCTATTGTATTAACAAAAGAAATTAACGGTAAGAAACACGAACCTATCGAAGAATTAACCATCGATGCTCCAGAAAGCGTAGTCGGAAAAGTTATCGAACTTATGAACAATCGTAAAGGGGAAATGGTATCTATGGAACCTAAAGGCGACATGACTCGTGTAATATTTAATATACCTTCGCGTGGACTAATGGGCTATAGGACTCACCTTATGAACTTAACTGCTGGAGAAGCTGTTGCTGCAAGTCGTTTCTTAGAATATCAAGAATGGAAAGGAGAAATTCCAGGAAGAATCGCAGGAGCTTTAATCTCTCTCGAACAAGGTAAGGCTATTCCTTTTGCGTTAGATAAATTACAAGACAGAGGCATCTTTTTTGTACCTGCTGGTGACGATATTTACGAAGGTCAAGTTATTGGAGAAAATAGCCGTCCGGACGATTTAACCCTTAATATTACTAAAACAAAGAAAATGTCGAACATGCGTTCTTCGGGTAACGATGCTAAGGTAAAAATTGCACCTCCAGTAATTAAATCATTAGAAGAATGTATGGAGTACATACAAGCCGACGAATATGTTGAGGTAACCCCACAAAGTATCCGAATGCGTAAGATTCTTCTTAAAGAACACGATAGAAAAAGAGCAAATAAAGAATAATCTTTAATAAACTATACGATAAGGCCTCTTCTGTTAAAACGTTAGAGGCCTTTTTTACAAAATACATACTATGACTAATTTAGAAGAAAAATTACAAGACAGAGCCGAGCAAAAATGTGAACTTTGTGAAGCAACTAAAAATTTAAGTGTATACGAGTTACCTCCCGTAATTTCTGCAACAGTCGATAATTCGATATTAGTTTGTTCACACTGTTTAGAACAAATAGAGGATCATTCTAAAATAGATATTAACCATTGGCACTGTTTGAATGCATCTATGTGGAGCGAATATATTCCTGTACAAATAATGGCTTATAGAATGTTGCATCGACTAAAAAATGAAGGTTGGGCTAGCGATTTATTAGAACAAATGTATTTGGACGACGAAACTTTAGACTTTGCTAAAAAAGATATTATCGATGAAGAAAATCTAAACATAACTAAAGACAGTAATGGAACAATCCTAAATCAAGGCGATTCTGTAACAATTATTAAAGACTTGGTTGTAAAAGGAGCTGGATTTACAGCTAAAAGAGGGACTTTAGTCAAAAATATTATGCTAAGCGATAATCCTGAACACATAGAAGGGAAAGTAAACGGAACACAAATTGTATTGCTTTCTAAATATCTAAAAAAGATGAATTAATTCCTTGTTATAAAATACTATAACCCTAAAAATAATAAATCATGAAGAAAAAAAATCTAATTTTAATTGTAATAATATTAATTACAATTATAAGCTGTAATGAGAATACTAATTCAGATAATATACAAACCAAACAAACTTCTGAAAATTTTGAAGAAATTTTATCAAAATATAAAACCAATATTCCAACAAAAATTTTAACTCCAAATCATGTTGATTCTCGAATTGGAGATTTAGAGTTTTATGACGGTATGCCAACAAGAGAAACTCTAGATAAGGTTTATGATAATCTTGATTTTATGCGTGGTGTAGATGTATTCTTAAACTTTATTCCAGCAACTTCAATTGAAGGAATGCGTTTAGGTATGCTTGAACTTGGGCTTGATGATTATAACAAAGTGGTTATAATGGAGAATTTAATGGACGCTAAATCATTATTTCTAACAGGTAATGCGAGTACCGTTTATGCTTCTGCTATTTTCGATTTAGAACGAGATGGGGTTACTGTGGTCGAAGTGCCCGAAGGTGCTGGTCCAGGAACAGTAAATGATGCTTTTTTTAGATTTGTAGTCGATATGGGAGCTCCAGGTCCTGATGCAAAAAAAGGAGGAATATATATCATTCTCCCTCCTGATTATAAAGGTGATTTAAAACCAACTTTAAATGGGATGCAACACAGAAATAAAGATAGGCGTGTAAATGTAATGGTTGGCGGAATAAATAAGAAAGTTTGGATTGCTCAATCTAGAAGTTATACAAACTGGCTTATATTAAGAGGTTTTTTAGTTGATGGCAAACCTGATGCAGCAACAAAAATGTGGAAAGAAGGATTGAAAATTTATCCTTTAAAGGATGCTGACAACCCAAAACCAATGGTATTTATAAATGGTTCTAACAAAGCTTTTAATACTATACATGCTAATAATTATGATTTTTATGTAGAGTTGGCAGATGTAATAAATAAAGAGCCAATTAGTTTTATTGACCCTGAATTGCGCGGTCAAGCTGCGGCAATTGGAATTGTAAAGGGAAAACCATTTAACCCAGATGCAAGATTAAAATCAATTCTAGAAGATGCCGTAAAAGTTGGAAATGCGACAGCAAGAAGTATTGGGCTATCACCAAGAGATAAGAATGCGTATTTATATGAAGGCAAACAATGGTACACAGGTTTTGTAGGTAAAGATTATCGTTGGCTCGATGGTGATGGAAATCAAGGACGAAATTTAGATGCACGTACCTTGTTCTTTTATACTGCAACAGTAAATACGCCAGCAATGGCATTGGAGATTTCTGGAGTAGGATCTAACTACGCTTTCGGAACAAGAGATAGTAAAGGCCAGATTCTTTATGGTGAAAAAAACTATGTACTGCATATAGATGCCGAGGTTCCAGCAAAAGATTTTTGGTCAATAGTGGTTTATGACCCACAAACAAGGTCTATGTTGCAAACTGATCAACCGTATCCTAACAAAAACAGTCAAAAAGATAAATTAATTTACAACGAAGATGGTTCTGTTGATTTGTATTTTGGACCAAATCCCCCTAAAGGAAAAGAAGCCAATTGGATTCAAACCGTACAGGGAAAAGCATGGGTTACATTATTTAGAACTTATGGACCTTTACAACCTTGGTTCGATAAAACTTGGCAGCTGAATGATTTCGAGATAATAGAATAATTACTAGTTAAATAGTTAGAAATATAAGTTTAGTTTTAAGCTAATAAGCTATTAATGGATTTATTTCATGCGTTACTAACACTAAATTGGATAGTAACAACTAAAAATAATTTCTTATCTTGCATAAGAAACAAACCTTAGAATTATGAAATACATTAGCATTACTCTATTCATCTTTACACTTTTTGGATTTACACTCTTAAATACAGAACGAGAGATTTCTTTAGGAGAAAAATTTGATATTCAAATTAACGATTCTACACAAATCGAAATCCAACAAGTTTTAAGCAAAACAAGTCAATTACCCATTTATTATTTTAGTGATTTATACATTGCGGCCTGCAATACAGGAGAGTGTAAAATGATAAACATGAAAATATTTTGGGATGTTTATGGAAATTATTTCAAATATGAGGTTAAAAAATCGGACCCTTTAACCAAGTTTAATCACAAAAGATTCAAGACCAAAGAATACACAAAACTTCATTTATTACTTTGCGATACTGCTTCGAAATTTAAGAATGTGGCTTTTAATCATTTAACAGAGAAACAAGCAGGAAAAGTCTTTAAAAAAGCCGACGCTAGTTCTGGAGCAACCATTAAGCTATTTACATCGGACAATATAAAAGGTGCTGTTAAAACCGTTCATACGCTTTGGCATATTGCAAATGGGAAAGTTAAAGAACGCATTTACAAAGCTTCGGAAAAGTTACTAGAATCTGAAAAAAATCAGATTACTAAAACTAAAAAGACAGATAATATAAACACCGCAAATTTAACTACCCTAGCATATTTAATTTCGACCTTAGATGGTAGTGACATTAGTAAAAATGAGGAATATAAAGAAATACTAGAAGCCATATACAATAGCAAAGATAAGGATGCCAAAATGCTAATAAGCAATTATTTTTTCCGTACAGATATTTCCAATAAAAAGGCTAAAAGATTTATTAATAACTATAAATTCTTAGACTAAGATTATTCATCAACATTAAATCGAACCATCATTAGAATAGCCTCTTGGCAAATGGGACAAAAACCTTCTTTTAAAGCCTTCATTTCGCAGCTTTGATAAGAGCGAAAGATTCCTTTTTCTACATAACCTCCGCCCTCAAAGAATCCTATCTTATCTTTAAACTCTTCAGTTGCTGGGGTGGGAATAGGTGTATCTTTATCAAGCTTATTTTTCCACTTAGATTCTATATTCGCCATGGTTGAAATATTAGGCTGCCAAGGTTCTGTTTCAGTACTATACATGTCTTCAAAAGCATTTTCTCCATAAACATATTCATCGGCCAAACCTGCAAAACCATGTCCAAATTCATGAATAAATACCCAAGGTGTTTTAGGGTGATGCGCAGAAGTTAAGTTGTAATAATTAAAAATACCACCTCCTCCATATTTTTCACTATTGACCAAAACATAAACTTGGTCGTAAGGCACTAAACTAGCAATATCGTGAATTGTTTTAATAGACTGCGACGTTAAATACCGTTCACTCCCAAACGTATAAAAATGGGAATTAACAACTGTATTCTTCCAAATATTATCACCTGGAATATCAGTACCACTTTCCTCGGATTCCGATAAAACAATCCAAAAATTAAACTGATCCTTTACCTGTGAAAAAGGTTCTGTATCAAGTAAAAATTGCGATAATTTTTTTGCATCATCTTTAAAAACAGAAAGCTCGTCTTTTGTGTAGCCTTCGGCAATTAAAACTACATCTACAACTTTATTAGTAGGCAAATCGCCCCAAATCTTTTCCGTGTTAAAATTATACTTAGAGTCTTTTTGTATGCGATAACTTTTAGGATTGACATAAAATGACAACAGTTGCGTTAATTCTCCATCTTTTTGCCGACGATACAGCTTAATATTTACCGACTTTAGAGGAAAAGGACAACGAATAACTTCTTCAAAACTCCGTTTTTCATTTTTTGCTTCAGCTGTTTCTTGCCACTCGTAAAATAAATTATTGTAGCCCCTCGAATAAATTAAGGTCTGGCTTATAGAATCGTAAACTTCCATAAAATTATCACCATACCCTGTATTATCGATAAGTTTGGTATATGCCCCAGCCCAATGCTGTTCTAGAATATAATTTTCGGTAAAATAAAGCTCATTATCAGAATCTCCAGCATGCATCAAATCTACTCGAAGAACATCTTCAGAAAACCAATCGGAATAATTTTGCGCAAACGAATTAATTAATACAATAAAAACTAATCCTATCGAAAGGAAACTCTTTTTTAAATTCATAGTTTTAAATTATCTTTGTTTACAATTAAAACACATTTAGTTATGAAAGATTACATAATAAAATTAATAAATAATTTTGATAATTTAAGTCCATATGCTGAGAGGATTAGTAATTGGATTTTATTCATTCTTCTACTATTGCTTTCGTACATCTCGTATACTATTGTAAGACCTCTACTTATTAAAACCGTAACTCGATTTACCGAAAAAACCAAAACAGAATGGGATAATTATCTTCTTAAAGAGCGTTTTTTTCACAAAATAGCTCTTTTAGTTCCTATTTTAATTATTCATTTTTTTGTGCCTTTCTTTACAAATGTAAGACCTACCATGCATAAATTGGTACTCAATATTTTAGAAATCGCCTTTATAATTATTGTTATTCAAATTATTCTAGCTTTTCTAAATGGAGCCAATGCCATTTTCGAATCGACAGAAAAAGGGAAGCGTAAATCGATAAAAGGCTACATTCAAGTTATTAAAATATTAGTCTATTTTATTGGAGCAATTACTATTTTTTCTACCCTTTCTGGAAGAGATGCCCTATCCATTTTTACAGGCTTAGGAGCTTTTGCAGCTATTCTTTTATTGGTTTTTCAAGATGCAATTAAAGGCTTGGCTAGTGGTGTTCAGCTATCGGCCAACGATATGGTACGCATTGGTGATTGGATTTCGATGCCTAAATATGGAGCCGATGGCGATGTTATAGAAATAACATTAACCACAGTTAAAATACAAAATTGGGACAAAACTATTTCTATGGTTCCTTCTTATGCTTTAGTAAGCGAGTCGTTTAGCAACTGGCGAGGTATGGAAGAATCGGGAGGGAGACGAATAAAACGCTCTATTTATATCGATGTAAATAGCATTCATTTTTTAAACGATGATGAAAAGAAACAGTTTTCGGAAATTGCTTTGTTAAAAGATTACATTCCTAAAAAAGATGAAGAAATATCGAAATATAATTCTGCTGTAGAAAAAGCAAATGAAATTCAAGTTAACGGCCGTAAACTTACTAATATTGGAACCTTTAGAAAATATCTTGAAGAATACATTCGTCAACACAATAAAATTAATCACGATTTAACCTTTATGGTTCGTCAGTTACAAAGTTCCGACAAAGGTTTGCCTATAGAGATTTATGCCTTTAGTAAAATCCAGTCTTGGGTAGAATACGAAGAAATTCAAGCCGATATTTTCGACCACGTTTTTGCATCGGTACAAACTTTTAATCTTAAGATTTTCCAAAATCCTACAGGCAACGATTTTCAATCTCTAAATCGTTAGATTTTGTTTCGAATTCTTCTGATTAATATATTGCTTATTTCTCTGGCACAGGCCCAGACAACCATCATTTATGGGAAAGTTACCGACGCATCGTCTAACGAACCCATTATGTTTTGCAATGTTTTTTTCGAAGGCGCAGGCATTGGTACTACCACCGATTTCGAAGGCAATTACAAAATAGAAACTCAACATCCTCTCGATTCACTAACCGTTCAAGCCTTAGGCTATTCTTCGCGAAAACGAAAAATCATTAAAGAAAAAGAACAAAAAATAGACTTCCAACTAGAACCTTCCAATATTGCCTTAGAAGAAATTGTAATTGTACCTGGCGAAAATCCTGCTTTTCGAATTCTCAGGGGAGTTTGGAAACATAAAAAAGAGTATAACCCCGACAAAATTAAAACCTATAAATATGAAAGCTACGCTAAGGTTGAAGTAGCCTTAAATAATATTTCCGATAAATTTAGAGCATCTAAAACCATGCGTCCTTATGTCGCTATTTTCGATAGTTTACAAAAAAAAGCAGGTAAAGACGGGAAGGTCGTTTTACCTATGATTACCTCAGAAACGGTTAACGATTATTACTATCAGAAATTACCCAAACTCGAGAAAGAATATACTAAAGCCTCAAAAAGTAAAGCGTTAATAAACGTAACCGATTTTTTACAGCCTTTTTTGGGGACGAGTCAACATAAGTATAATTTTTACAACAATTGGGTAACTATTTTTAACAAAGGCTTTACCTCTCCAATAGCCACCACAGGGCGTTTATATTATCGATATTATTTAATAGATAGTGTTAAAGTGGATGGTGTAGAGTGTTATTTAATGCAGTTTAAACCCAAACGGAAGGGCGATTTAGCCTTTAATGGTAAAATGTGGATAACCAAGGATGGTTTTATTCTGAAAAAAATAAAAGCAGATGTAGGAAAAACAGCCAACTTTAATTTTGTAGATCGTTTTAAAATTGAACAAAGCTTAGAATTTATTGATTCTACAACCGTTTTCCCTGTAAAAAATAGAATTTTGGTCGATGCCTCGCGTTTTACCTCTAACTATGGAATTTTGGCTAAGTATAATTTAGCCTATCAATACATCGAACTTAATCCAGAATTACCAGCCAATACCTTTATCCGAAAACAAGAATTTGCTCAAGATATGAACGAGCAAACAGAAAACTATTGGGACAATAAACGCTTAGAATTAGTTGGCGATTCCACCATTGCCGACCAATCGTACATGGTTATTGATTCGCTAAGCCAGTCAAAAAGCATAAAGCGAATTAGCAACACTATCGATTTTATTACCGAAGGATATTTGCCAACCAAATATTTCGAGTTTGGACATTATATGTTTTTCTTGGGTTATAACGACGACGAAGGTTTTCGTACACAAATAGGAGGTCGAACAACAGCAGAGTTTAGTAAAAATTGGATTCTTTCGGGCCATGTAGCCTATGGTTTTTTAGACGAGAAATTTAAATACGATATGCAAGTCGAACGCTTTTTAAGTCGAAAATTTTGGACCAAGATAGGCGCAAGCTATAAATATGATTTAGACAGAGTGGGTGTCAATTCAAATTATATTTCACAGAATCCCTTAATGTCTTTTTCTTTAGCTTTATCGTCTCAGTTTGGAGGCACACAATATGCTTCTTTGGGCGACGATTTTAATCTTTGGCTACGTAGCGATTTAGGACGAGGTTTTCAGGGAAAAATAAATTTAAGGCATTATTATTTTAACCCTTACAACAACTACGCATTTGCTTATTACGATAAGAATAATCAGATGCAAGGCAATTATATTTTAAGCGATATTACCACAACCATCCGATATGCCAAAGAAGAAATGTTTATTCATCGGAAAAACGATAGAGTGGGTGTTAATGGACTTAAAGGCAATGTATACATCTTTACCTATACAGCTGGTTTAAAAGATGTTTTAGGAAGTACATTTTCGTATCATAAACTTTCGTTAAATGTGCGTCGAAAAATAAAACTAGGTGGGTTTGGGCGAATGCAATATTCACTAACAGCCAACAAAGTTTTTGGTTTAGTTCCTCCAACTTTGCTTAATATTTTGCAAGGTAACGAGTCGTTTTTTATCAGCTTTAAGGGTTATAACCAGATGGATTTCTTCGAGTTTGTAGCCGACCAATCTGCAGAGCTAATGCTATTTCATCATTTCGATGGAATTATCTTAAATAAGATTCCTTTACTTAGAGCTTTAAAATGGCGACTAACAAGTGGATTTAACGGTGCTTGGGGAACTTTTCAGCAGAAATACGAAGATATGATTCCTGATACCGATTTGAAAGGAAGACCCATTTCTCAATTTACACGCCTCGAAGCCAATATGCCTTATTTAGAAGCATCAGCAGGCGTAGAAAATATCTTCAAATTTTTCAGTGTACAATATATTCGCAGATTAACCTATATACAAGAAGGACAGAACCCTAATGCTATTAAATTTGCCGTTATGGTTGCTTTCTAATTTATAAAAAGACCTAAAAAAAGGATAGCCTATATGCATATCCTTTCATTATTATCTTAAATATCCCAAATAAAGTAAAACTATGCTAAAAGCGCTTTAACACAATTCGATATTAATTTACCATCGGCTTTGCCTGCCAATTGCTTACTTGCAATTCCCATTACCTTTCCCATATCTTTCATAGAACTCGCTCCCGTTTGCTCAATTATAGGTTTTAAGGCTTCTTTTATCTCATCTTCAGATAATTGTTTCGGTAAATAAACAGCAATATATTCTGCCTCTTTACTTTCCTTTTCTGCAAGTTCAGGACGATTATTCTGATTATAAATATCTGCCGAATCTTTACGCTGTTTTACTAACTTCTGAACAACAGCTATTTCTTTCTCAGCAGAAAGTTCTTCTTGTGCTCCCTTCTCTGTTTTAGCAATTAAAAAAGCGGCTTTTACAGCTCTAAGAGCTTCCAACTTTTCTTTCTCTTTCGCCAACATGGCCGATTTAATATCTTGATTGATTTGTTCGAATAATGACATAACAACTTTTTTGACCAAAATTAGTAATTTGAAATAGACTTATTGAATTTATTACAGATTATTATTTACCTTTAGTAAATCTAAAACCGCAATTGTACATAACAAACACCATGAATAAGCTAATTATTAGTTTTCTATTAATATCTAGTTTTGCTTTTTCTTCGGAAAAAGACAGCTTATTGCAAGTTCTAAACAAAGGCTCTATACCTGAGCAAATTTACACCTGTATTAGATTAGAACACGAATACCGAAACAGTGTACCTGATAGCGCCTTACTCTTTGCGTATAAAGCATATAATTTATCGAAAGAACACCATATAGATTCACTCCTACAATCTTCATATAGTATTTTAGCTATTAACTTTAAACTTCGAGGCAATTACGACACAACTTTATATTTTTTCAATAAATCTTTAGAAATAGCAACTAGAACCAAAGACAGCTCTGGAATATCTGCAGTCTACAACAACCTTGGCGTTTTTTACGACGATAGAGGTGAACGAGCCAAAGCCCTAGAATATTTCTTAAAATCGTTGGAACTCTCCGAAATAAGAAAAGAC
>Ga0256827_10001632_pt1 | contig 14403 bp, 13 predicted proteins | sample CV84metaG_FD_185977 | JGI IMG/M metagenome (GOLD analysis project Ga0256827, IMG submission 185977) | Hydrothermal vent microbial communities from East Pacific Rise, Pacific Ocean - CV84 | ecosystem: Environmental > Aquatic > Marine > Hydrothermal vents | place: Pacific Ocean: East Pacific Rise... | reverse complement strand
GAGCGCCAATTGTCAAGCTATCAATATTTCCTAAATACTTCAAATTTTCCACCTTCTTACCTTCCTCGCAGCAGCAAAAGAAATATACAGGAGAATGATATACCGATGAGTATATGGAATAATGATCACAATCAATATTAATTTCCTGACTCTGGGCGTAGGTTTTCTCTTCGCCATATAAGGAAGACACTTTTGTGATATTGATAGCCTCTGTGGTCACATTATATGGGCTTTCCTGCATATATTCCTCAATATCCTTCAACACAACGGTATCTCTTTCGCCTGTTTGGTTCTCATATATCCATTGTGAGCCCTCTTGAAAAACGATATATGATTTAAACTCATCGGAAATAGAAATAAGGGTTTTCTCTTTATGAGAACAATCGGCCTGGTTAAATAAAATAAAAATCAAGAGAAAAGCTATCGCCCGAATAAACTTAGTATTAATGAACATCATTTTTTGATCTTATTGTTTTTGTATTTCAAAGATATAAAAAAAAGAAAGCCCCCGAAAACGGAGGCTTCTGCAAGTAGTTAAATTTATTAATAAATGTCTCAGTAAAGTGACTAATCATCTTCATTCTGAGATTCTTCGTATTCTTTCAATAGTTTATCCTGAACATCAGATGGAACTTGCTGATACTGATCATATTTCATGCTAAAAGTACCACGACCCGAAGTAATAGAACTCAAAGAAGTAGAATATTTATGCATTTCGGCCAAAGGCACTTTGGCATTAATAATTTGATAATGACCATCGGCTTCCATTCCCATAATCATGGCTCTTCTACCTTGTATATCAGTCATAGCAGCACCCATCATATCTTCAGGCACTCTAATGCTAATATCATAAATAGGCTCCATAATTTTTGGTCCGGCATTTTTAAAGGCCTCACTAAAAGCAAAACGTCCGGCAAGTTTAAATGAAATCTCATTTGAATCAACAGGGTGCATCTTACCATCGTAAATATAAACGGAAATATCACGAGCATAAGAACCTGTCAAAGGACCTTGATCCATACGTTCCATAATACCTTTCAATATGGCAGGCATAAAACGTGCATCGATAGCACCACCCACTACACAGGTATTAAAAATAAGTTTACCACCCCAAGGCAATTCATGCTCTTCCGTTCCTCTGATAGGAAAATCTTTTGGCTTTTGCATATTTTCGCTATAAGGCTGAATAAACATATGCACTTCCCCAAACTGTCCACTACCTCCAGATTGTTTTTTATGGCGATAATAGGCACGAGCAGATTTCGTAATAGTTTCACGATAAGGAATCTTAGGAGCATAATAATTGATATCGATATGATATACATGATCGAAATACCACTTAATAGTATTCAAATGTAAGTCACCTTGCCCTTTTAAAATAATCTGACGCAATTCACGACTATGTTCCACAATAATAGTAGGATCCGATTTACGCATTTCATTAAGGATACTTCCCATTTTTTCGTCATCAGAAGATGCTGCAGCTTTCACTGCTGTAGTAGTGATAGGCTCAGGGAAGCCAATAGGGCCAAAAGCAATTTCTGTATGCTTAGGATCAACAAGAGTATCTTCTGTTTTTGTATCTTTCAATTTAATGGCAGAAGCGATATCCCCTGCATGAACAGTCGAAACTTTTTCGCGTTTTTTACCTGCAACTACCATCAGTTGAGATAATCTTTCTTTATTTCCCGAACGACTATTAATCAAATCATCACCCTCGTTTACGGCACCGCCATATACTTTAAAATAAGAAACTTCACCCATATGAGGCTCTACACTTGTTTTAAAAACAGCTAATGCTGTTGGATCACTTGGATTACATTTGAACTCCTGGCCATTAGTAGCTTTTCTTGGACGACCACTTGGAGCAGGACAACTGTGATTAATAAAATCTAACAAACGTACAATACCGATATCCTGTTTAGCACTAATACAGAAAATAGGGAAGATGGCTCTTGTTCTCATTCCCAAACGAATACCTTCTCTCATTTCGTCTAATGTGAGTGTATCGTTCGCGAAATATTTCTCCAATAACTCATCACTACCTTCGGCAGCGTTTTCAATAAGCGCTAACGACAATTCATCAGCCTTGGCTTTTTCGCTTTCAGGAATATCGTGAATTTCATATTTTCCACCACCTTTAGGGAATTTCAACATCTTCACTAAAACAAGATCAATAATGCTATCGAAACCTTCTCCTGCATTAACTGGATATTGTGCAACCGTTACCTTATCACCAAAATTAGCTTTTAGCTGAGTAACAGTATCATCAAAATTAGCTTTTTCGTGATCCAATTGATTGGCCACAAATAGTACAGGGCTATTAAATTTCTCAGCCTGACGCCAAGCATTCTCAGTTGTAGCATCCACCCCAACATGTGTATTTGTTACCAGTAAAGCCGTTTCAACCACCGATAAAGCTGATACCACCTCACCTACGTAATCGTTAAACCCGGGGGTATCGATAATATTAATTTTCTTTCCTTCAAACTCTGTATACATCACTGTAGAATGAACAGAATTTTGTTTTTGCATTTCGATATCATGATAGTCGGATACTGAATTTTTATCATCAACAGATCCTTTTCTATCAATCACTTTACCTTCGAAAAGCATAGCTTCGGCAAGAGTCGTCTTGCCACTTTTCGCCCCTCCAACGAGAGCGATGTTTTTCACTTCGTTCGTTTTATATACTTTCATAGTCATTACGCTTTAATATGAGTAAATAGAATAAGTCCCTCTAACCTAAGTTAAAGGGACGCAAACTTAACGAAAAACTCTTTAAAATGAAACAGACTTTTCGATTAAAAACTAATCGAAATGCAGTTTAGAATGATTCAAGTAATATTGAAAACGGAACGGTTTTTGCTTAGGAGCGAATTTTTTCTACTTCTTGGAGTATGTCTTTCCAAGTTTCATCTTTAATAGAAGCTCCCATTTCTTCGATGACTTTTCCGGCTAATAACGAACCTATTTTCCCGGATTGAACCATCGTCAATCCACTTAAATAACCGTATAAAAAACCAGCCGCATAATAATCGCCTGCTCCGGTAGTATCTATTGATTTAGCTTCAATAATACCGACTTTGCTTTTTTGCCCATCAGCTAAGATAAAAGACCCTTCTTTGCCTACTTTCACCACACTAATCATCGTATTTTCAGCTATCATCTCCAAGGCCTTTTCAGGATTATCTTGTCCTGTAAAACTTCTGGCTTCCTCTTCATTGGCAAAAACAATATCAACGTATTCGTTTACTATTCTTTTTAGGAAATCGAGTTTGGCATCTACCACATTAAAGCTAGCCAAATCCAGACTGATTTTCAAACCAGCTTCCTTGGCTGTTTTAACAGCTTTTTCTATCAAATCTTCATTAAACACTAAATAGCCTTCGATATGAAGCATATCGTATCCACTAAAAATATCAGCTACTATTTCATCGGCCGACATTTCAACAGCAGCACCAAGAAAAGTAGCAAAAGTACGCTCAGAATCAGGAGTAACCATAGCTACAGCTCTGCCGGTCTCTGTACTGCTTTGAAACAATACCGGAGTGATTTGACTATCTACTAAATCTTGTTTAAAAATTCTGCCATACTCATCAGGGCCAATTTTTCCTACGAAAGCAGCATCCATTCCCAAACGTGCAATACCGTGAATGGTGTTAGCTGCTGAGCCTCCCGATGCCAACGAACTCTCAATATGAGAAGTCAATCCCAATATTTCATTGCTTTTCTCTGCATCAACCAATTGCATACTTCCTTTAGGGAAATCTATTTGCTTCAAGATATCGTCACTCTCCAAAGGAGTCATAATATCTACAAGGGCATTGCCCAAACCTATAACTTTTGCCATTATATATTTCTTTAATAAAACGGATGCAAAAGTAATAAATTAGGTGATTGATTGCAGATTTAATATTCGACATACAAATAGCCAATAAATCCTTTTAAATTTGCCCTATGAAAAATCCCATCCTTCGGCTGGCTATTCCAAATATCCTAAGCAATATCACCATTCCTTTGGTCGGCATGGTTGACTTGGCATTGATGGGCCATATGGATTCGGAAATACACCTAAATGCCATAGCTATCGGAGGAACGATATTCAGTTTTATCTATATGAGTTTCGGCTTCCTTCGTATGGGCACAACGGGTTTTGTTGCCCAAGCATACGGAAGCAATAATAGAGAAGAACTGATACATATTTTAAGCCGCTCGCTTATTGTTGCATTCACTATTGCAGCTTTCATTTTAACACTACAAATCCCTATTGGCCAAATAAGCATTTATTTGCTGAATGCCGGTGATGAAGTGAATCATCTGGCTCTGGTGTATTTTCATATCCGTGTTTTTGCCGCACCGGCAACCTTAGGTTTATATGCTGTAATGGGGTGGTTTATCGGTAAACAAGACACCAAAACACCTCTCTATTTAGCACTGCTTATCAATATAGGAAATATTGGTTTCAACCTGCTTTTTATTTATGTCTTCCATATGAAATCTGATGGCGTAGCTTGGGGAACTTTGATTGCTCAGTATATGGGATTTATCACCGGCCTCTTTATTATTTTCAAAAGAAATACAGCTTTAATAAAATTATGGAACTGGCAAAAAGTGATTGAAAAAGTCAAACTGAAACAATTCTTCTCAGTCAATAGAGACATCTTTATCCGCACCATTCTCCTACTACTTACCATCACTTTCTTCACTGCTTCTTCGGCTCGAATGGGAACGGAAATATTAGCAGTAAACACTATCTTGCTTCAGTTCTTTATGTTCTTCACATATTTTATTGATGGCTTTGCCAACGCAGCAGAAGCCTTAGTGGGAAAGCATATTGGCATACAAGACCGCAAAGGTCTTAGATTATTAATCAGAAAAATATTTATCTGGGGATTAAGTATCAGTGTGTTATTCTCACTAATCTATATCGTCTTTGGTGAATATATTATAATGATTTTAACTGATATTCCGCACATTATTGCCACAGCAAAACCCTATTTTATTTGGATAGGAATATTACCAATAGTTAGTTTTGCAGCATTTATATGGGATGGCGTTTTTGTAGGTGCTACCGAAGCCAAAGCTATGCGAAACTCTATGCTTATCAGCACTTTATTGGTTTTCTTTCCTCTTTACTATATTCTTCAACCTTTATGGGCAAACCACGGCTTATGGATTGCCTTTAATGCATTTTTATTTAGCAGAGGCTTTATTTTGTATTTGCTCTCTTCTAGATATATTTATTCGAAATAAATCTATCTTACAAGCGTACCAAGATGCTCACCCTTTACAATTCGTAAGAGATTTCCCTTTGTATTCATATCGAAGACATAAATAGGCATTTTATTTTCTTTACAAAGAGTGAAAGCAGTGAGATCCATTATTTTCAAATTCTTCTCATAGGCTTCATCAAAGCTAATTTCACTATATTTTGTAGCAGCTGGGTCTTTTTCCGGATCGGCAGTATAGATACCATCAACTCTGGTACCTTTCATAATCACATCAGCTTCAATTTCAACAGCACGAAGAGCAGATGCCGTATCGGTAGTAAAAAATGGGTTTCCTGTTCCTCCACCAATCAGAACAACATAACCATTTTTTAAATAATCATTGGCTATTTTACGGCTCATTGGCTCAGCCATAGGCTTTAAAGTTAATGATGATAATAATTTAACCTTCATCCCTGCTTTTTCCAGAGCGCCTTGTAAAGCCATTGAATTAATCACTGTTGCCAACATCCCCATATAATCACCTTGAACGCGATCCATTCCTTCTCCAGCTCCCTGAAGACCTCTATAGATATTCCCTCCACCAATGACGATACCCACCTGAATTCCTGCTTCAACAACAGTTTTAACCTCATGGGCATAATCTGATAATCGCTCAGGGTCGATTCCGTATTGTTGATCGCCCATAAGAGCTTCCCCGCTTAATTTTAAAAGTATTTTATTGAATTTCATTATTTAAGTTTTCTTGTTTAATTGGATTTCAAAGTGGAAAAAACAAGTCTTTCTTCCTGGAAAAGCATGTAATATTGGAAACGCTATATTTATAATTCAGCAATTACCGTACGACCGCCTACAACTTTCTGATCTAGTTTTATTTGAGGTTTGGCACTAAGAGGTAAAAACAAATCTACTCTACTACCAAACTTAATAAATCCCAACTCTTCATTTTGTTTCACTTCCATTCCCACCTTGGCATAACATACAATTCTACGCGCCACAGCACCTGCTATCTGACGCATCATTATTTCCCTCCCATCTTTCATTTCAACACAGACAGAAGTTCGTTCATTTAATCTCGAAGACTTTGGATGCCATGCAACTAAATGTTTACCAGAATGATGTTTCACAAATTTCACTTTCCCGGCAAAAGGAAACCAGTTGATGTGCACATCCCTAGGCGACATAAATACACTGATTTGTATACATTTCTCTTTCAGATACTCATCCTCAAAAACCTCCTCAACAACAACTATCTCACCATCGGCCGGAGACATAATAGCCCCTTCTTTGGTAATAAAATCGCGCTTAGGAACTCTAAAAAAACGAATAATAACAATATAAAAAATGATGGCAGCTAAAGCTATTGATATTTGATACCATAAGTAATCAAACCCCCAATACAACAAAATGTATGTAAGTACGGCCAAGGCTGGAAAGGCCAGTATGATAGTATTTTTTCCTTCTTTATGGAGCTTCATGAAGTTTATCTAAGCAAGCAAAGATAATAAAAATACATAAAACGGGATAGAAAAAATTGCGGCATCGAACCTATCAAGTATTCCTCCATGGCCCGGCATAATGCTTCCACTATCTTTCACTTTCATACTCCGTTTTAATAGACTCTCTATTAAATCACCATAAATAGCTGTCACAACAATAATAAGTGCAATGAGCACCCATATCCATGGAGTAAATATTTGAGAATAAAATCCGAAAACCCAAGCAATAATTAATGTTGCTATTCCGCCACCTATACTACCCTCCCACGATTTCTTAGGTGAAATTCTTTCAAACAACCGATGCTTTCCAAAACTGACCCCCGACAAATATGCAAAAGTATCGCTGGACCATACCAAAAGAAAGAAAGCCATAAGAAATAGAGGTTCATTGTCTCCACTTCCTAACAAAGCTCTATTCTCAACTATATTAAACAAGCCAAAAGGCACTGATATATACACAATAGATAGCACCTTTATTCCAAGCTCTTCGAAAGGCTTATCTGATATTTTATATAAAGAAGCAATAAAGAAAACAAACACTAAAGGAATGATAAATAATAAAGCTTGTGAATCGATTAAAGCATTTGCATAAGCACCTATTAACAGATAAACGATACTACCCGCAAAAATAATACTTGGAGCTTGAATAGCATAAGATTTATTGGCAAACATTCGCGTAAATTCAAATAATGCTATTCCATTAAAAGCAAAAAAGAGGGCGAAAACCACCAAAGGATGCCAAAATATAGCTCCAATAATAAGTGCTACAAATACTACTCCTGCTAATGCTCTAGTAATTAAATTTTTCACGCTTCAAGTTTATTCCATTAAATCATCAATGTAAAACACAAATAACTCTCGTGGCCCGTGCGCACCCATTACAAGTGTTTTTTCAATATCGGCAGTACGACTTGGACCACTAACTAGTGTCATCATAGAGGGTAAGATTCCGTTATAGGTCTCACGCATTCCAATAATGGCATCACTTATTTCAGGTACTAACTGCGATGCATAGGCAATCACCAAATGTATTTCAGGCCAAGCATACAATCTTCTGCCTGATGGCAAACCCGATGACATCAATACAGACCCAAAACGAGCTATCAGAAACTCGCATTCTGTAATACCACTTTTGGTTTTCGATAAGTCTTCTTCTTTATATAAATATTCAATCCCTGCCTGGGCAAGCTTGTTTTGCCAAATAGGATTCACGCAAAAAATGGGCCCAATTTTATCTTCTTGTAATAATTGAATCAAGATATCGAGAACTTCTTGATCGTTATCACAAAAGATAAACTTTCCTCCTAATTTTGATAATTCTTGAGCAAAATATACATCAATTGATTCATCTATAGAATGCATCACCATCTGATCCGTATTGACATCGGCATAAGGATTCTCCATATGATTCATCAAACCATTTCGAATCGCTTTAAGTATCTTTTCTTTAGACGTTATCTCATCCATGATCTATTCTTTGCTATCTGTTTCCTCTTCCGCTTTTTTAGGGTTTTCCTGATTCTCTTCTTTTGGCTCATCGTCCAATGATACGTCATTTGTCTCGGCATTATCATCTTCCAACAAATCGTTACCATTAATAATCAAATGCTCTTTACCTTCATCCCAAGTGCGTTTGCCAAATATTTTTTCTAAATCCTCTCTAAAAATAACCTCTTTAGTCATCAACACTTTAGCCAACTGCGAGAGCTTATCTTTATTCTCTTCCAAAATACCCAAAGCTCTTTGATATGCTCCTTCTATTAAACTATTTATTTCACTGTCGATTAATTCAGCAGTTTTTTCACTAAACGGTTTCTGGAATTGATATTCTTGTTGACCCGAAGAATCATAAAAAGAACGGTTTCCTAATTTTTCATTCAATCCAAAATAAGCTACCATATTATAAGCTTGCTTGCTCACTTTCTCAAGATCGTTTAGAGCTCCTGTTGATATTTTATTAAAAATAATCTTTTCAGCAGCTCTACCACCAAGTGTAGCAGCCATTTCATCCAACATTTGATCGGTATTTGTCAATTGTCTTTCTTCCGGAACATACCATGCTGCACCCAGGGCTTTGCCGCGAGGCACTATGGTTACTTTTACCAAAGGATGTGCATGTTCTAATAACCAACTGACTGTTGCATGACCAGATTCGTGATAAGCAATCACTTCTTTTTCTTGCTGACTAATAATTTTACTTCTTTTTTCCAAACCTCCAACAATACGATCAATGGCATCAAAGAAATCCTGTTTTTCTATTTGCTTCTTACTCTGCCGTGCAGCAATAAGAGCGGCCTCGTTACATACATTGGCAATATCAGCACCTGAAAATCCCGGAGTTTGTTTCGCCAACATATTCACATCAATATTTTTAGCAACCTTTAAAGGTTTGGTATGAACCTCAAAAATAGCTTTCCTTTCAGTCAGCTCAGGAAGCTCTACATGTATTTGTCTATCGAATCGACCTGCACGCAACAGAGCTTTGTCAAGAATATCAGCGCGATTAGTCGCTGCAAGAATAATAACACCCGCATTGCTACCAAAGCCATCCATCTCGGTAAGCAATTGATTCAATGTGTTTTCTCTTTCATCGTTGGCACCAGTCATGGCATTTTTGCCACGAGCCCTACCAATGGCATCAATCTCATCTATAAAAATAATACAAGGTGACTTTTCCTTAGCTTGTTTAAACAAATCGCGAACTCGTGAAGCCCCTACTCCGACAAACATTTCTACAAAATCGGATCCTGACAAAGAAAAGAAAGGCACTTTTGCCTCACCTGCAACAGCTTTTGCCAGTAATGTTTTTCCGGTACCGGGAGGGCCAACCAATAAAGCCCCTTTAGGTATCTTCCCTCCGAGCCCGGTATATTTTTTTGGGTTTTTAAGGAAATCAACAATTTCCATTACTTCCACTTTAGCTTCTTCCAAACCCGCTACGTCGGTAAAATTCACCGATACTGAACTTTCTTTATCGAATAATTGAGCTTTCGATTTTCCGATATTAAATATCTGACCACCTCCAGCGCCACCTCGGCTCATCATTCGCATAATAAAGAACCAAACTCCAACGAGTAATATGATAGGAAACACCCAACCAAAAATATCTTTGCCCCAATCTTGACGCGTTTCGTTACGAATATAAATTGGATCATTCATTCCTTTTTGAATCTCTTGCACTCTTTTCTCAAAAGTCTCAATACTACCTATTTGATAATAGAAATCGGGGAGATTCTCCGCAAAACTGGAGCCTTCGTCTTTAATATCGTAATTTGATTTCTTATCCTCCTTAATGTATATCTCAGCTATCTCTTTATTAACAAGAATCACCTTCTCAACATCTTCGTTCTTCAACATTGTTCGGACTTGTCCCCAATCTGCTTCTTGAGAAGAATTATCGTTATTAAAGAATGTTAAAGCTAAAAATAAAACAGCCATAATACCATAAATCCAATAAAAACTGAATTTAGGTTTTCCTGCTTTTATACCTCCCGGTTTAAGAGGTTGCTTTTTTTGATTATTATTTGATTTTTTATCTGTCATTCTGTCTAATATTTATGCCACACTTTCGTTGATAGTCGAAATTTCTGCATCAGCCCATAAATCTTCTAAATTATAAAACCTCCTACTAGGTTCTTGAAACACATGAACTACCACATCTACGTAATCCAATAATATCCACTCCGCTAAACCAGCACCTTCAATATGTGTAGGTCTGTCGTTAAGCTTATTAGATACTTCTCGCCCTACAGACTCTGCAATAGACTGTACTTGTGTGTTCGATGAGCCATGGCATATCACGTAGTAACTACTTACCGCTGTAGGAATACTCCTTAAATCAATGATTGTCACCTCTTTGGCCTTTAATTCTAGCATCCCAAAAACAACGGTTTCAACCAATTGTTCTGTTGTATGCTCTTGATAATTATTTGTCATTCAATACTTCTTTAATCTTGCAAAAATAACTAAAATGATGGTTATTTCTATTTTTTTCACTTTCATTCACAAATTCAACGCCAAAGTACTACTAAATACAAGCATTTAACAGAATATTATCAGAATTTTCACATTAATCGCCCCTGATTTTTCCAAATGAACCCCAATAAATACAAAAATAATCCACCTAAATAAAAATCGTTATTTATAATTAGTCTCATTTAAAATATATTTGTATTTTTGCCCCCGAAATATGGCATTCGAATAATTCTTAATTATGATTTAAAGAATAAAGCCAACAATAGACATTATTACTTTTGTATAAATTTTTAAAATTAAACTATGAAAAAATTACTATTATTACTTCTAGTTGCTATTTTCGCCATTCCAACAATGGCGCAAAGCGACCACGATTACATTGAAATTGAGCGCACTGTACTTAAAACAGAAAGAAAAGCCGCCGTAGCTGATGCTATGCAGTTTACTGATGAAGAAGCCAAAGTTTTTTGGCCACTTTATAATGAATATACAGCAAAAGTATATGAGGCTAAAACAAAATCTCTTAACATCATCCTTGACTATGCAGATTCGTTTGAAACCATTAACGATCAACAAGCCGATGATTTAATTCTTCGTAGCTTTAAAGTGGAACAAGAGTTGCAAAAACTAAAGATGAGCTATTATAAAAAATTCAAGAAAATATTACCTGCTGGTAGAGTAGCAAGGTATTATCAAATTGAAAATAAAATTGAGGCATTAATTGCTGCTGAGATAGCTTTCGAAATTCCTCTTATAGAAGTAGGAGAAAAATAGCCCATTTATTATTGAATGATATTTACAAATATTATTCACTGAAAAAGCAATAGTACTGTATGAAGTGCTATTGCTTTTTTTATTGGCCTAATTAAACTTCCTTTTATATTTGCAGAAAAAAGCATGTCCCGAAAAAAAAGACTTCAATTTTCCGAAAATGCCCAAAACCCCATTTTTTTTCAGCCCTATTATCAAGAGCTTCTTGAAGGGTTCAACTTAAAAGGGAAATGGCATCAAGAATTCTTTAAAAACGACCATCCCATTGTTTTAGAATTAGGTTGTGGCAAAGGGGAATATACTGTTGGCTTAGCTGAAAAATATCCTAAAAAAAATTTTATTGGAATAGACCTTAAGGGAGCTCGTATGTGGCGAGGGGCTACCGATGCTCAAGAATTAAAACTCAATAATGTAGCTTTTGTCCGAAATAAAATTGAGCAGATATTGTTTTTATTGGGCCCACGAGAAGTAGACGAGATATGGCTCACTTTTTCTGACCCGCAACCAAAAAAAGAAAGACGTCGCTTATCCTCACCACGATTTTTAAACCTTTACCGTGAAATTTTAAAACCCGAGGGCATCATTCATATTAAAACAGATAGCCGAGAATTATTTGATTACACTATGGAAGTTGTTCAGTATTTCAATCTTCCATTGCACTATAAAACAAACAATCTTTATCATTCCGAATTTCGGGGAGATGCCCCTCAAATACAAACTTACTACGAAAAAATCTATTTAGCAGAAGGCATCCCTATCAACTATGCCCAGTTTTCTTTGAATAAAGAATTTAACAAAAATACTTTGGAGAAATTACCCGAAACAGAAAAATGAAAGAAAACTCTTTTTTTGAAAAGGTATATGCCATTACTCGTTTAATACCTTACGGTAGAGTAAGCAGTTACGGAGCCATCGCCAAATATTTAGGTGCGGCAAGAAGTGCTCGTATGGTAGGCTGGGCACTAAACGGTACAAAAAACAGACATACAGATGTCCCCGCGCACAGAGTGGTCAATCGGAAAGGACAGCTAAGCGGCAAACAGCATTTCGGGCAGAAATCATTGATGCAAGATTTACTAGAAAGCGAAGGCATAGGAGTAGATATGAATCAAATAATTAATTTTGACCAAGTCTTTTGGGATCCCTCGCAAGAGCTTCTTTAAAATATTTGTTTCCTATTTTTATTATACTTGAAAAAATCTGTATTTTTACAGACCAAAAAAATACAAAATGAAAAGATTTATACTACTTATTGCCATTATATCTGCTGCATTCACAACAAATGCTCAGAAGTTTTATACAACCACAAGTGGAGAAATTATTTTATCTCTAGCCGACATCAATAGTGGCGAAATGCCAAAACCACAGAACATTGTCCGTTTCTCTCCTTGGTTCAACCTTCAAACTATTGGTAACTATGACTTTGGGGATCATGCAGGAATGTTTTTTGGATTAAACCTACGCAATGTGGGTTATATAGCAAAAGACAATAAAACCAATATCAAAAAGAAATATCGTGTTTATGATATCGGATTACCAATAGGATTGAAACTTGGTAAAATGGACTGGTTCTTTGTTTATGGTGGCTATGAATTCGAACTACCTTTCAATTACAAAGAAAAAACCTTTGAAAACGAAATAAAGACCGAGAAATTTAATGTTTGGTTTAGTGATAGAGTCCCTACGTTTTACCATTCTGTCTTTATTGGATTTCAATTCCCCTATGGTGCCAACCTTAAATTTAAATACTATTTAACTCCCTTTCATAATACAGATTTCACAGAAACAAATGACGAAGGGATAGAAATAAAACCATACGAACATTTAGAAACTCATGTTTTCTATATTGCTTTAAGCTTTACTATGTTCAGAAATAGTACTGTATATTACAAAAGCAAACATATACATATGGAGTATTAAATGCTTTGTTTATTCAAGTTTTTTTAAATACAGAACTTCTATAAAACAAAAAAAGCCAAGCTGCAATAGCTTGACTTTCGTGGGCGATGAGGGATTCGAACCCCCGACCCTCTCGGTGTAAACGAGATGCTCTAAACCAACTGAGCTAAACGCCCGATAAATTTCTGAACTTTGCTAATTCCATATTTTGTCCTTAGCGGTTGCAAATATATATCTTTTTTTTAAGCTGTCATTATTTTTAAAAGATTTTTTAAAACTTATTTCACAACTAAACGTATTCCATTATTTTCCAGACTAATAAGCCTTTGTTTATATAAGCTTCCCAGCGATTTTTTAAACGTTTTTTTACTCATTTCCATTATACGGACTATTTTTTCCGGATCACTTTTATCATTCAAATCTAAAAAGCCTCCATTTTCTTTCAAAATCTCTAAGATTCTTTGTGCAGAAGGTTCAATATGAGCATATCCTTGTTCTTGCAAACTAAGATCTATCTTCCCATCTTCTTCACGAATATTCTTCACCCAAGCTTCCATCTTCTCGCCTATTTCAATCGGCTGGAACGTTTCGTTTTTATAGATTAGCCCCAAATGCGCATCGTCGATAATGGCCTTATAACCTAAATCCGTTTCATCGATAATGATAATATCTACTTTCTCTCCTTCTTCAACGGATAGATGATCGGTAATAAGGTATTTATTCAAACGACCACTAGCATATAAACGATCCGTTTTTTCGTCGTGAACCAAGCGAACCACATAATACTCATCCTCGATCATTTTTGGCTGTTGCTCCCTATAAGGAACCAATAGATCTTTATCGAGACCCCAATCCATAAAAGCACCCATTTTATTCACTTCTTTTACTTTTAAACAAGCAAATTCGTTGAGAGTAATGAATGGCTTTTGCGTGGTAGCCGTTATTCTATCTTCCGAATCTTTATAAATGAACACATTAATTTTTTGTTCCGCTTCCATATCTTCAGTCACAAATTTATTTGGAAGTAG
>Ga0256827_10001631_pt1 | contig 14406 bp, 12 predicted proteins | sample CV84metaG_FD_185977 | JGI IMG/M metagenome (GOLD analysis project Ga0256827, IMG submission 185977) | Hydrothermal vent microbial communities from East Pacific Rise, Pacific Ocean - CV84 | ecosystem: Environmental > Aquatic > Marine > Hydrothermal vents | place: Pacific Ocean: East Pacific Rise... | reverse complement strand
ATATTCCTGAGCCAGTAAGAGAAACTGATAAAGATTTCTTAATGCCTATTGAAGATATCTTTACAATTCAAGGTCGTGGTACTGTTGTTACTGGTAAAATTGACAGAGGTCAAGTTTGTGTTGGTAATGATGTTGAAATCGTTGGTATTAAAGACAACCAAAAAACAACAGTAACTGGTGTTGAAATGTTTCGTAAAGAGATGGATTGTGGTATGGCAGGAGATAACTGTGGTGTTCTTATCAGAGGTATCGATAAAGATGCAGTTGAGAGAGGTATGGTTCTTTGTAAGCCAGGTTCAATTACTCCTCATTCTAAGTTTACTGCAGAAGTGTATATTCTTAAAAAAGAAGAGGGTGGTAGACATACTCCATTCTTTAACAACTATAGACCTCAGTTCTACGTAAGAACAACTGATGTTACAGGTTCAATTACACTTGCAGATGGTGTTGAGATGGTTATGCCAGGTGATAACGTTACTATTACTGTTGAGCTTATCAACCCAGTTGCTCTTGAGCAAGGTACTAAGTTTGCTATCCGTGAAGGTGGTAGAACTGTTGGTGCTGGTGTTGTTGCTGAAATTATTGCGTAGCACATCATTGTAGAGAGGTTCTCCTCTTTACAATATTCTTTAGGAGAAACTAATAATGAGAGAAACAATTCACTTAGGTTGTGAGAAGTGTACTAGACGTAACTATCACACCACTAAGAATAAAAGAAACACTGCTGAAAAACTTGCTTTGAAAAAGTACTGTAAGTGGTGTAAGTGTCATACGACACACAAAGAGATGAAACTGTAATACAGTTTTAGGGTATCTGCAAAGATACCCACACTAAAATATTCTTAGGCCAATAGCTCAGTTGGTAGAGCACTGGTCTCCAAAACCAGGTGCCGGGGGTTCGAGTCCCTCTTGGCCTGCCACAAATTAAAGGTAAACACAATGGAAAAATTAACAACATATTTTGCACACGTTAAAGAAGAGATTCAAAAAGTTATATTTCCGACAAAAGTACAAATAAGACAAGCGTTTTTTGCTGTTTTTATCGTCGTAACCGTTATATCAATTTTTTTAGCACTTGTTGACTTACTAATGTCATCTATTGTAACAGCAGTAGTTGGTTAAGATGTCATTTCAATGGTATGCAATTCAGGTATATTCTGGATCAGAACAAGCAGTTAAAAAAGGTATAGAGCTACTTGCTGTAGAAAATGGTATTGAAGATCAAGTTGACTCAATTATCGTTCCTACAGAAGAAGTTATAGAGGTTAAGAATGGAGATAAAAAGATTACAGAACGTGTTCTCTACTCGGGTTATGTATTTGCATCAGTAGATTTAGATACAAGCCTTTGGCACAAAATCCAATCACTTCCTAGAGTTTCTCGTTTTATCGGAGAAGGTAAAACAGCTACGCCACTTAGTGATGCAGATATTAAAGTTATCTTAGACAAAATGGAACAAAAAACTGCTCCACGTCCTAAAGTTGACTTTGAAAATGGTGAGATGGTTCGTATTATTGATGGACCTTTCTCTAACTTTACTGGGATGGTTGAAGAGTATGACCTTGACCATGGGAAGTTGAAGTTAAATGTTTCTATCTTTGGTAGAAATACACCTGTAGAAATTTTATATACACAAGTAGAAAAAATTCTATAATTTGTAGGGTAGAGGCTTCTCTCTACCCTTCACTGTTTATGAAAAGTTTAAATAATAAAAATTTATTTTTATTATTCAAGTTTTTATTTTATAATAAATGACTATTTAATCTAAGGAGATAACGATGGCAAAAAAAGTAACTGAAAAGTTCAAAATGATGATCCCTGCTGGATCAGCTAACCCATCACCACCAGTAGGACCAGCTCTTGGTCAACGTGGTGTAAACATTATGGAATTCTGTAAAGCATTCAACGAAAGAACAAAAGATAAAATGGGTTTCAAAATCCCTGTTGAAGTTACAGTTTACGCTGACAGATCTTTTACCTTTGAGACAAAACAACCACCTGCATCTGAGCTTATTATGAAAGCTGCAAATATTAAAAAAGGTACAGATAACCCTATTAAAAATAAGGTAGCAACACTTACAGCAGCTCAAATTGATGAGATTGTTGAGAAGAAAATTGCTGACTTAAATACTGATGACAAAGAGATGGCAGCAAAAATTATTGCTGGTACTTGTAGATCAATGGGTGTTGATATCGCTGGTTAGTCTTGGTTTTATCAAGTACTATATTAGGGATTTGTATAACAGTTTTTATGGTCGATTTTATCGACCCTACACCACTAGTTAGTGGGACATTTTATATCGTGGAGAAATAAATGGCAAAGAAAGTAAATAAAAAAAGAGCATCGCTCTTAGAAAAAATAGAAGTAGAGAAGAAGTATTCTGTTGAAGAAGCAACAACACTTCTTCCAGAGTTAAAATCAGCAAAATTTGACGAAACTGTAGAAATTGCATTGAACTTAAATGTTGATCCAAGACATGCAGACCAGATGCTTAGAGGTTCAGTTGTACTTCCAAATGGTACAGGTAAAGTTGTAAGAGTAGCAGTATTTGCAAAAGATGACAAAGCTGACGAAGCAAGAGCAGCAGGTGCTGACTTGGTTGGTTCTGATGAGTTAATTGATGCTATTAAAGAGGGTAATATTGATTTCGATACTGTAATCGCAACACCTAACATGATGGGAACATTAGGTAAAGTAGCAAGAATTTTAGGACCAAAAGGTTTAATGCCTAACCCTAAAACTGGTACAGTAACTATGGACGTAACTAAAGCTGTTACTGAAGCTAAAGGTGGAAAAGTTAACTTTAGAACAGACAAAAAAGGTAACATTCATGCTGGAATTGGAAAAGTATCTTTTGGTGCTGAGAAAATTAAAGAGAATTTAGAAACTTTTATGCAGACTATTAACAAAGCTAAACCAGCATCTGCTAAAGGTAGATACATCCTTAATGGTGCATTGTCATTGACTATGAGTCCAGCAGTAACTATGGATGCTTCTGAACTTATGGATATTAAAGCAAAAGCGTAAAGCTTAGGGCATATTTTTATTGTAGGGGCAGACCGATGTGTCTGTTCATTTTTAGGGTAAACACATCGGTTTACCCCTACGGTTTGATGCCTTTTCCTTTATGCTTGGCATAACTAATCTAGGTTGAAGATAATAGGGGCGAAAGCTTAATAGATAACTTTGAAAGAAGTTTGTGAATAAAAAAGGTGTCAGCTTTAAACCTGACACCTTTTTTGTTACCCTTTTAGAGATCGAAAGGAGAAAAAATGACTAGAATTGAAAAAGAAGCTATTGTAAATGAATTAACAACTGCTTTTGCTGATCAGGGTGCTGTAATTGTTTGTGATTACAAAGGTATGACTGTTGAAGCATTAGAAGGTGTTAGAATACTGGCTAGAGAAAATGATGTACAAGTTCGTGTTGTAAAAAACACATTGGCAGGAATAGCACTTAAAAATGCAAACTGTGAAGAGATGGAACTTGTAGATACAAATATTTTTATTTGGGGTGAAGATCAGATTGCAACTTGTAAAGTTGCTGATAAATCTGCTGAAGCCAATAAAGATAACTTCTCAATCAAATCTGGAGTAATTGAGTCTAAAGTTGCAGATATCGCTACGATTAATGCAATGGCCAAACTTCCAGGTAGAGATGAACTTCTTGGTATGTTACTTAACACATGGAATGCTCCAGTGCGTAACTTTACTATTGGTATGCAAGCACTTGCAGCTAAAAAAGAAGAAGTGTAGGGTTGGCTTTAGCCGACATTGAGTTAGGATAAGAATTTATCCATAGAATTATAAAAAATAGAATGATTAAAGGAATTAATTATGGCAACAACTAAAGAAGACGTTTTAGAATTTATCTCAAACATGTCAGTACTTGAGCTTTCTGAGCTTGTAAAAGAATTTGAAGAGCATTTCGGTGTATCTGCACAAGCAACTGTAGTAGCAGGTGGTGGAGCAGTAGCAGAAGCAGCTGAAGAGCAAACAGAATTTGATGTTATTCTTACAGATGCAGGTGCTAAGAAAATCAATGCTATTAAAGTAGTGAGAGCAATTACAGGTCTTGGACTTAAAGAAGCTAAAGGTGCAGTTGAAGATGCTCCTACAACTCTTAAAGAGGGTGTTTCTAAAGAAGAAGCTGAAGATCTTAAAAAACAAATTGAAGAAGCTGGTGCTTCTTGTGAGCTTAAATAAGTTTTATTTAAATCACACGTTTCAAGTGAGCTTTGCTCATTTGAAACATTAAAATATTTTAACCCTTTCTTCTACTGCATTAGTAACAGTAGATTATAACTCTTGTGCTGCATTAGTAACAGTACAAAATCAAAAAAAACATTATCGATTACAATTTATTTAGATTTAGCGATGAGCTATTGCGCAATAGTTTTTTTGTATATCTATACATTTAATTAACATAAACATACTATAATAAGGTTCGCCCATGTTAAACTCTTTACATTCTGGAAATAGACTAAGAGTCGATTTCTCTAAGACTCCTCGACAGATTCCTGTCCCTAACTTACTTCAGCTACAACAAAAATCATATGATGACTTTTTAATGATTGATGCAAAAAACAGAACAGAATCTACCATTGAAAAGGTATTTCGTTCGGTATTCCCATTAAATGACCACCAAAATAGACTTACTTTAGAGTATAAAGGTTCTGATATTGTTCAGCCTAAGTATACTATTCGTGAGTGTATGGAGCGTGGATTAACATACTCAGTATCATTAAAAATGAATATTTCTCTTACCATTTGGAATAGAGATGAAAAGACTGGTGAAAAATTAGATCCAAAAGAGATTAAAGAGCAAGCTGTTTACGTAAGAGATATTCCTCTTATGACAAACAGAACGTCATTTATTATTAATGGTGTTGAGAGAGTTGTTGTAAACCAACTTCACAGATCTCCTGGTGTTATTTTTAAAGAAGAAGAAGCAACAACAGTTGCTGCTAAACTTATCTATTCTGCTCAAATTATTCCAGACAGAGGTTCTTGGTTGTACTTTGAGTACGATGCAAAAGATATTTTGTATGCAAGAATTAACAAAAGAAGAAAAATACCTGTAACTATTTTATTTAGAGCTTTAGACTACTCTAAAGAAGATATTATGAAACTATTCTATGCTTCAAAAGAGATTTTTGTAAAAGACAACAGATTTGTAACCAAATTCTCGGTAGAAGAGTTCTCAGGTCGTGCTCCTTATGAGATTCGTGATTTGGATGGTAATATTGTTATTGCTGCTTCTAAACGTTTGACCAAGAAGAAAGCTCAAAAACTTCTTGATGATGGTTTAGAGTGGGTTGAGTATCCATTAGAAGTATTGGTTGAGAGACATTTATCTACAGCTATTATTGACCAAGAGAGTGGTGAAGTTATTTATGATGTTGTAACTCAAATGGATGAGTTAAAACTTAAGAAAATCATAGATGCAGGTGTAGAGTCTTTCCATATTGCGAACGACTTGGCAGAAGGTGCTGATGATTCTATTATCAAATCATTTATTGCTGATCAAGACTCTCTTAGATTGCTTAAGCAGACAGAAGAGATAGAAGATGAAAATGCATTGGCTGTGATTCGTATCTATAAAGTTATGAGACCAGGTGAGCCAGTAACAGCAGAAGCTGCAAAAGCTTTCCTTAGACAACTTTTCTTTGATCCGGAGAGATATGACTTAACCAAAGTTGGTCGTATGAAAATGAACCATAAATTGGGTCTTAATGTTCCTGAATATGTAACAGTTATGACAGCTGAAGATATTATTCATACTGTTAAATACCTCTCTAAAGTTAAAAATGGTTCAGGTCACATAGATGATAGAGATCACTTGGGTAACAGAAGAATTAGAGCCATTGGTGAGCTTCTTGGTAATGAGCTGTACAATGGTCTTACTAAAATGCAAAAAGCCATTAGAGACAAGATGACAACACTCTCAGGAACACTTGATGAGCTTATGCCTCACGATTTAGTGAACTCTAAAATGATTACGAATACTATTTTAGAATTTTTCTCGTCGGGGCAGTTGTCTCAGTTTATGGATCAGACCAACCCACTGTCAGAAGTAACACATAAAAGAAGACTTTCAGCACTAGGTGAGGGTGGTCTTGTTAAAGAGAGAGCTGGTTTTGAAGTTCGGGATGTTCACCCAACTCACTACGGTCGTATCTGTCCGATTGAGACTCCAGAGGGTCAAAACATTGGTCTTATTAACACCCTTGCTACTTATGCAAAAGTTAATGATTTAGGATTTATTGAGGCTCCATATAACAAAGTTGTTGATGGTGAGATTCAAGAAGAGATAGTTTACTTGACAGCGACACAAGAAGAAGACTTGGTAATTGCTCCTGCTTCTACAAAAATTGTTGATAGAAAGATTGTTGAAGAGCTTATTGAGACACGTTGTAATGGTGAGATTCTTCTTAATGAGACTAAAAAAGTTTCACTTATTGATATCTCTCCATTGATGGTTTCTGGTTCAGCTGCTGCATTGATTCCATTTTTAGAACACGATGATGCAAACCGTGCCTTGATGGGTTCAAACATGCAACGTCAAGCTGTGCCTCTTCTTAAGACAGATGCACCAGTTGTTGGTACCGGTATGGAAGCTATTGTTTCTCGTGATGCTTGGGAGTCTGTAAAGGCAAAACGTCCAGGTAGAGTAGAGAAAGTTGATTCTAAAAATATCTATATTTTAGGTGAAGATGACGGAGGCGTATACATAGACCATTATCCAATGGAAAAAAATATGCGTACCAACCAAAACACTACCTTTACTCAGTCTCCAACTGCAAAGCTTGGTGATGTTGTAAAAGCTGGTCAAGTTATTGCTGATGGTCCAAATATGGACATGGGTGAACTTGCTATTGGTAAAAACATGAGAGTTGCATTTATGCCTTGGTATGGATACAACTACGAAGATGCGATTATTATCTCAGAGAAAATTTTAAGAGAAGATACATTTACATCTGTGCATACTTATGAAAAAGAGATTGAAGCTCGTGAGCTTAAGCATGGTACAGAAGAGATTACACGTGACATTCAGAACATTCGTGAAGATGAGTTAACTCACCTTGATGAATCGGGAATCGTTAAAGTTGGTACAACTGTTAAACCAGGAATGATTTTAGTTGGTAAAGTTTCTCCAAAAGGTGAGATTAAACCTACTCCAGAAGAGCGTCTACTTAGAGCTATCTTTGGAGATAAAGCAGGTCATGTTGTCAACAAATCTCTCTACTGTCCAGCATCTATGGAAGGTGTTGTTGTAGATGTTAAAGTCTTCATCAAAAAAGGTCAAGAGAAAGATGCAAGAGCTATTCAGTCTTATGAAGAAGAGAAAGAGGTTCTTGATGGTGAACACCATGATAAACTTCTTATGATTGATAGAGAAGAGTCTTTAAGAATTGCTTCTTTACTTGCTAAATCATCATTGGTTTCAGATGTTACTGTTGCAGAAGTTGAGTACAAAGCTGGAGATGAGATAGCAGAAGATGTTATTTTAGAAGTTAACCGTTTTGCACTTAGAGCCGTTGTTCAGTCATATGATGATTCTATTCAGTCTGAGTATAACTCAATTAAGAACTACTTCCAAAGACAGAAGAAAAAGCTTAAAGATGCACATGAGACAAAACTTAACATCTTAGAGAAAGATGATATTTTACCAAATGGTGTAACGAAGCTTGTAAAAGTTTATATTGCTACCAAACGTAAGTTAAAAGTTGGTGATAAAATGGCTGGTCGTCATGGAAACAAAGGTATTGTTTCTAACATTGTTCCAGAGATTGATATGCCTTATACAAAAGAGGGTAAAACTGTTGATATTATCTTGAACCCACTAGGGGTTCCTTCTCGTATGAACATTGGACAGATTCTAGAAGTTCACTTAGGGATGATTTCAAAACAACTTGGTGAGCAAATTCAAGGTATGTTTGATGAGCATAAAGAGAGTATGATTTCAGACCTTAGAGCTAAAATGGCTGAAATTGCAGATGTTGCTAGTCTTATGAATGCTAAAGAGACTTTAGCAAAACTGACAGATGATGAATTACTTATATATGCAAGAGACTGGGCAAACGGTGTTAAGTTTGGTGCAGCTGTATTTGAGGGAACCAACCAAGAAGAGTTTGATAAACTGTTTGAACTTGCAAAGATGGATGCCGATGGTAAAACAGAACTTTATGATGGTAAGACAGGTGAGAAGATGATAGAGCGTGTTAACGTTGGGTACATGTACATGTTAAAACTTCACCACCTTGTTGATGAAAAAGTTCATGCACGTTCAACTGGACCTTACTCTCTAGTAACACAACAGCCAGTTGGTGGTAAAGCACTATTTGGTGGACAGAGATTTGGGGAGATGGAAGTATGGGCCTTAGAAGCTTATGGTGCTTCACATATTCTTAAAGAGATGTTAACCATTAAGTCAGATGATGTTGATGGACGTACAAGAGCATACAGAGCCATCACAAAAGGTGAGTCTGTACCAGAGTCTGGTGTACCTGAAACAATGTTTGTACTTACAAAAGAGCTTCAAGCACTTGGACTAGACGTAGATTTATTTGAGAAAAAGAAAGAAGAAATTCAAACAATTAAGGGAGATGCATAATGAGTGATTTTTTAGATGGTTTAACCCCTATTGATTTAAGAAAAGAAGAGAGACCCCGAGACATTATGGCAATGCAACTTAAAGTTGCTAGCCCAGAGAAAGTATTGTCATGGTCATATGGTGAAGTAAAAAAGCCAGAAACTATTAACTACCGTACATTAAAACCTGAGAGAGATGGACTTTTTTGTGCTAAAACATTTGGACCAGTACGTGACTACGAGTGTCTTTGTGGTAAATACAAAAAGATGCGTTATAAAGGTGTTGTTTGTGAAAAATGTGGTGTTGAAGTAACGACATCAAAAGTAAGAAGAAATAGAATGGGTCACATTGACCTTGTGGCTCCCGTTGCACATATTTGGTATGTATCTTCATTGCCATCAAGAATCGGAACACTTCTTGGTGTTAAAATGAAAGACCTTGAGCGTGTACTTTACTATGAAGCATATATTGTAAAAGATCCTGGTGAAGCATGTTATGACTCTGAAGGTGCGACACCTTTAGCAAAATATGATGTTCTTAATGAAGAGCAGTATCAGTCTATCTCTAGCCGTTTTGAAGATGTTGGACTAGATGCTAGAATGGGTGGTGAGATTGTTCAAGAACTTCTTGCTGACCTTGACCTTGTAGATATGTTTTCTGGACTTAAAGAGGATATTTTAGCAACCAAATCAGAAGCTAAAAAGAAGACCATTGTTAAGAGGCTTAAAGTTATTGAGTCTTTCCTAAACTCAGGTAACAGACCAGAGTGGATGATGTTAACTATTTTACCAGTTATGCCACCAGACCTTAGACCTCTTGTAAGTCTTGATGGTGGTAAGTTTGCTGTTTCAGATGTTAACGACCTTTACAGAAGAGTTATTAACCGAAACCAAAGACTTAAAAGACTTGTAGAACTTGATGCTCCTGAAATTATTGTAAGAAATGAAAAGAGAATGCTTCAAGAGTCTGTTGATGCACTTTTTGATAATGGTAGAAGAGGAAACTCAGTTAAGGGTGCCAACAAAAGACCACTTAAGTCACTTTCAGAAGTGATTAAAGGTAAACAAGGGCGTTTTAGACAAAACCTTCTTGGTAAACGTGTTGACTTCTCTGGACGTTCGGTAATTGTTGTTGGACCTAGCCTTAAAATGGATGAGTGTGGATTACCAAAAGTAATGGCACTTGAACTCTTTAAACCACATGTTATGGCAAAACTTGAAGATCGTGGATATGCTACGACTCTGAAACAAGCTAAAAAGATGATTGATACAAAGCAGACGGAAGTTTGGGAGTGTTTAGAAGAGGTGGTTGAGAACTATCCTATTTTGCTAAACCGTGCACCTACCCTGCATAAACTTTCTATTCAAGCGTTTCACCCAAAACTAATTGATGGAAAAGCAATTCAGCTTCACCCTTTAGTGTGTGCTGCGTTTAACGCCGATTTTGATGGGGATCAGATGGCTGTTCACATTCCATTATCAGATGAAGCAATTGCTGAAGCTAAGATTTTAATGTTGGCTTCTATGAACATTCTGCTTCCTGCTTCAGGTAAAGCGATTGCTGTACCTTCACAGGATATGATTTTAGGTCTTTACTACCTTACACTTGTGAAAGATGATGTTGTTGGACAGCATAAACTTTTTGCTAATGTTGATGAGATTGTCATTGCCAATGAGCAGGGTGGACTGGACTTAAATGCTAGAATTAGAACGGTGATTAATGGACGTATTGTTAATACAACAGCTGGTAGAATTATCTTAAAAGATATTATTCCAGATTATGTACCTGAGTCTTACTGGAATAAAATTTTAAAGAAAAAAGATATTGGTGCATTGGTTGATTATATCTATGCTCATAGTGGTATCTCTCATACTTCTGTTTTCTTGGATGATTTAAAAGATATCGGTTTTAAATATGCAACCAAAGCTGGTGTTTCTATCTCTATTGATGATATTAAAGTACCAGAAGCTAAATATGCAATTGTTGATGGTGCTAAAGAGAATGTTATTGAGATTCAGAAACAGTTTGGTAAGGGTCTTTTAACAGAGCAAGAGCGTTACAATAAGATTATTGATATCTGGACAGATACCAACAATGAAGTAGCTTCTGACCTTATGAGTCTTATTAAGAAAGACAAAGATGGTTTCAACTCGGTTCACATGATGGCAGATTCAGGTGCGAGGGGTTCTGCAGCCCAAATTAGACAGCTTTCAGGAATGAGGGGTCTAATGGCGAAATCAGATGGTTCTATTATTGAAACACCTATTACTTCTAACTTCCGTGAAGGTCTGAATGTACTAGAGTACTTTATTTCAACTCACGGAGCTAGAAAAGGTCTTGCCGATACAGCAATGAAAACTGCATCAGCAGGGTACTTGACAAGAAAGCTTATTGATGTTGCTCAAAATGTTAAAGTAGTTATGCATGATTGTGGAACTCACGAAGGTGTTGATGTTGCTGATATCTATGTAGGTAATGAGCTTATTGAACCACTTTCAGACAGAGTATATGGTCGTGTAATCTCTGCTGATATTATTGACCCTATTACTTCAGAGGTACTATTAAGTGAAGGTACCATGATTGACGAGCCAATGGCAAGACTTATTGCCGAGTCTGGTGTACGTTCTGTAAACATTAGAACATCTGTAACCTGTAAAGCACCTAGAGGAATCTGTGCTAAGTGTTATGGTCTGAATATGGCTGAAAACAAGATTGTTAAACGTGGTGAAGCTGTTGGAGTTGTTGCTGCACAATCAATTGGTGAGCCAGGAACTCAGCTTACACTTCGTACATTCCACACAGGTGGTACAGCGACTGCTGGTAAAGAAGAGCGTCAAGTTATTGCAAACAAAGAAGGGTTTATTCGTTATTATAACCTTAATGTTAACAAAAACTCTGAAGGTAAACTACTGGTTTCTAACCGTAGAAATGCTGGTGTTCTTCTAGTTGAGCCTAAAGTTAAATCATTAACAAGAGGAAAGTTAAATATTACTCAGTCACACGATGAGATAACACTTGAAGTACAACAAGGTGCCAAAGTACAGAAGTATACTATCAGAAAGAATGATGTTGCCAAAACAAATGAGCTTGCTGGTGTTGGTGGAAAAGTAGATGGAAAACTTTTCTTGCCATATCAAAATGGTGAAATTATTGAAGAGGGTGACTCTGTTATTGAAGTTATTAAAGAGTCATGGGCTGTACCTTCTCGTATCCCGTTTGCTTCAGAGCTTACTGTTGAAGATGGTGCTCCAATTACGCAGGATATTCCAGCAGATGCTAAAGGTACAGTTAAATTCTTCTTGTTAAAAGGAGATTATTTAGAGAGACTTGAGACAGTAGAAGAGGGTAAAGCCATAAGTGAAAAAGGTCTTTTTGCTGTTATTGTTGATGAGAATGATCGTGAAGCTGCTAGACACTATATTGCTAGAGGTTCTATTGTTTCAGTTAAAGACAATACTGTTCTTGCAAAAGGTGATATTATTGCTAAAGCTGCAAGTTCTGAGCAAGTAGTTATCGCAGAGTGGGATCCGTACTCAGAGCCAATTATTGCAGAAGCAAATGGTACTTTGAAGTTTGAAGATATTATTCCAGGTGTAACTGTTGTAGAGCAGTTTGATGAGTTGACAGGGGAGAGTCGTTTAACACTTAATGACTATATTCCTGCTTCATACAATCCTGCTATTGTATTGGCAACAGCAGATGGTGAGATTATCACTTATGCACTTGACCCTAAAACTTCTATATTTGTTCAAGATGGTGAAAAAGTAGGAATTGCAGATATTTTAGCTAAAACACCAAAAGCTGCACAGAAATCAAGTGATATTACCTCGGGTCTTCCAAGAGTATCAGAGTTGTTTGAAGCACGTCGTCCAAAAGATCCAGCACTTATTGCTAGAATTACTGGTTCTATTGCATTTGGTAAACCACTTAGAGGTAAAAAACGTATTATTATTACTCCTGAACATGGTGCACCTGTTGAGCAGTTTGTTGATAAACAGAGATCTGTAGTTGTAAACGAAGGAGACTTTGTTCACACTGGTGAGAAGATGACTGATGGTACGGTTTCAAGTCATGATATTTTGGCTGCACTTGGTGAGAAAGCTCTATATGAGTATATCGTTGAAGAGGTTCAAAAAGTTTACCGTCGTCAAGGGGTTAACATTTCAGATAAGCACATTGAAATTATTGTTTCTCAAATGATGCGTCAAGTAAAAGTTGTAGATGGTGGTGATTCTAAATTTATCGATGCTGACTTGGTTTCTAAGAAGAAGTTTAACTTAGAAAATGGAAAAGTTATTAAACTCTTTGGTGAACCAGCTATTGCTGAACCATTATTGATTGGTATTACGAGAGCAGCTGTTGGAGCAGATTCTATTATCTCTGCTGCGTCATTCCAAGATACTACAAAAGTATTGACCTCTGCATCTATTGCTGGTACAGTTGATATGTTAGAAGATTTAAAAGAAAATGTTGTTATTGGTCGTCTTATCCCTGTGGGAACAGGTATGGTTGACATTGACAATGTTATACTTACAAAAGCTACAGAAGAAGAGTAATCTTCTTCTTGTAAGGACAATCCCCTTGTGGTTGTCCCTACATTAAATCCCCTCCATTTGTTTGGCATTAAAACTTACAAGATTTTCTCCCATAAATTTAAATTCTAACTCTATAGGTCTACAACAGACTTCACAGTCTTCTATATAATCCGAACTCTCTTCTTGGCTATCAAGTATCATAGATATTCGTTCCCAACAGTAGGGGCAGGTAAAAAAGTGTTCCATCTATTTATCCTTCTTTTTAAACAGGTTTCCAAGCCAATTAGTAACCTGACATCCGTTATAACATTGACCAGCTCGTTCAGCTTTTGTTCGTCGAATGTTGTTTATAAGTAGTAGCAAAAATCCTAATGCTATGGCTATCTGAACAGTACCTGTCAGCCAGTTATGAGCCATAAGGTTAGAGATTGCCAACCCCAGCATAATAATAGTAATAACAACGCACATCTGTGGCTCCTTTGATTTTTGTTTAGTATAGCAGGTTGTTTTTAAGGTTTATCAACAGCATAAATATTAAAAAATATAACCCTCAAAAACACCCATTTTTATTAAGCTCTTAAATTAACCCCTAAAAAATCATATTTCATAAAGAGTATTTCGGTATAATATGCACCATTTTCTATGCATGAGAGCCCCGAAAGTACGTTTGAAGAGCGTTTTTTCGGGACTTTCATGTCCAGATTTTAATTCAAATAAAGGAATTGTATTGCCTACAATTAATCAATTAGTTCGTAAAGAACGTAAAAAGCAAGTGAAAAAATCAAAATCACCTGCATTAGTGAACTGTCCTCAAAGAAGAGGTGTATGTACTAGAGTTTATACAACAACTCCAAAAAAACCTAACTCAGCTTTAAGAAAAGTTGCAAAAGTTAGATTGACAAGTGGATTTGAAGTTATTTCATACATCGGTGGAGAAGGGCATAACCTTCAAGAGCACTCAATCGTACTTGTACGTGGTGGTAGAATCAAAGATTTACCTGGTGTTAAATATCATATCGTTCGTGGTGCATTGGATGCATCTGGTGTTAACGGTAGAAAAGTTGCTAGATCTAAATACGGTACTAAAAAACCTAAATAGACCGTAGGTTTGACCATGTCAAACGACAAAGCAAGAGTGTTAGTTCAGCGATGAGCTTTAAGCAGGTATTGTCAAGAATTTTTTAATTCGCCTTAGGGGACAAAACTTGAGTAAATCAATAGTAGACGATTGAAGATAATAAGGAAAATAATAATATGAGAAGAAGAAAAGCTCCC
>Ga0256827_10001630_pt1 | contig 14413 bp, 14 predicted proteins | sample CV84metaG_FD_185977 | JGI IMG/M metagenome (GOLD analysis project Ga0256827, IMG submission 185977) | Hydrothermal vent microbial communities from East Pacific Rise, Pacific Ocean - CV84 | ecosystem: Environmental > Aquatic > Marine > Hydrothermal vents | place: Pacific Ocean: East Pacific Rise... | reverse complement strand
TGATAAAAATATAGTGTATACGATAGATGATAAACCTGCTATTGAATTCTATACAGAGTATTTAAATATAACATCAGAAGATATGCCTTGCATGGGAATAGACTTTCCTATGGAGGTGATATCACATGAAGGTAAGGTTATTAATCGTGCTGTACTCGATATAAATAAAGATGGCTCCTTGCTTTGTGCAGGACATGTAAAAGAGGGATCAAGAGTGAAAATATCTATTCCTATAGGATTAAAGGTAATAGATAATGTAGTAGAGAGTATTCAAAAAATAGATAATACGACAAATATGTACGCTCCAAATTTAACTTTACTTTTTCCTTGTACAGCACATAAAGAGTTGTTTGGAACGATGGGTGTTAAGGAAATAGAAGCTGTTTTTGAGATTACTAAGAACAGACCAATTATAGGTTTTTATACCTATGGTGAGTTCTCCTCTTTTTCATCCTCAGCATCTGCATTTCACAATGAAACTTTTGTAACTATTCAGATGAGAGAGAAAAAATGAAAAAGCATGAGTTAAAAGAGAAAATTGAAAAACTTGAAAAATATATTGAGTTATTAGAAGAGAAAAACTCTAAATTACAACGAGATAAGTTAACGCTATATCATCTGCTTCATAGTGTAAATAAAGAGCTTGATGAGGTTTTGGTAGATAAGCAGACATTTATTGCCATGATGAGTCATGAGTTAAGAAGTCCTCTAAATCCATTACTTGGAAACTGTGCACTTTTAGATAAAACAGATTTAACAGAACAACAAAAAAAATATTTAAGTCAACTAAATGAAAGTGCTGAATTTTTAAAAGCTCTTATCTCTGATTTATTGGATGTCTCAAAAATAAAAAAACATAAAGTAAAACTCAATATTCAAGAGCTAAATTTAGATAAACTTCTTCTCTATTGTTCAGAATTAGTAGAATCTAAAATAGAAAAAGATGTAGAATTTGTAGTTGATATTAAAACTCTTCCTTATTATGTACTTGCAGATAAGAAGCACCTTCAACAGATATTTGGAAATATTTTAACCAATGCTGCAAAATTTACTAAAAAAGGGAAAATCCTATTTTCTCTAACTGAGATTAATGAAATCGATAATAAGCTTGAAGTTATTGTAGATATTGAAGATACAGGTAGAGGGATTCCTGAAGAGATTAAGGAGACAATTTTTGAGCCGTTTTCTTCTACAGACTTAGAGCAAGGGACAGGGCTTGGTTTGTATATTTCCCATGAGTTGGCTACTTTAATGGGTGGAGATATAATTGTTAAATCAGAAGAAGGAAAAGGAAGTAAATTTAGAATTATATTTTATTGTGAAAAATCAGTTGAGAAGTCAAAAGAATTGATGGTTGATAAGTTAACTCTTGATGATAAAAGAGATTACTCTCATTTGAAAGTTTTAATTGTTGAAGATATTGAACTTAATAGAGCTTTTCAAAAAGAGTTATTTAAGGTATTTTTTTCAGTAGAGGTTGATACGGCAGAAAATGGTAGAATAGCTGTTGAAAAAGTTAAAAGCAATGAGTATGATATAGTTTTTATGGATATTAGAATGCCTATTTTAAATGGTATTGAAGCTACTAGAGAAATTCGCACATTTAATAGGAATATTCAAATTATTTGTATGTCAGCTAATGTTTATAGAGAAGATATGGATGCAGCAGAACTAGCAGGTATGAATGACTTTATAGAAAAACCTTTTGAATATAGAGATATTGGAGCAAGACTTGCTCAAGTTACTTCTGTTATATCAAAAGAATCATTTAAAGTTAAAAATAATTTATTACATCAACTATCAATGAAACATTTTCAAGACCATTTTGATGAGGATACATGTTTTAGACTCATAAATATTGCAGCAAAAGATTTAAAAAAGAGTATTTTAAGTATAGAAGAGAATCTATACACTGAAAATATAAAAATATTAAAAGATACATTTCATGGAATAAAAGGAATTTTTTCAAATCTTGGATTAGTAGTTTTAGCAAAACAAGCAGATGAGCTACAGAGATTTGCAAAAGAGGATGATTTTTATAATATAGAAGAGAAAGTTGGAGATTTTTTATTGGATGCAAAAGAGTTTTTTGAGTAGAGATATGTAATTTGTTTTTATAGAGATAAGTTAATCTTCTATTCAGTATTTTTTAAGAGATAATCTTTCATAATCAGATAGTGTAGAGTTATAGTCTATGCTTATAGTTTTATTTTATAATAAATATAAGGGATTAAAATGGAAAGAAGAGAGTTTTTTAAAAAGGCTGTTGTTACAGCAAGTACAGTTGCCTTCAGTAGTAATATATTAAAAGCAGGGGAGACTACTCATCCTGTTGATGATAGAAAAGTAACTTCTATAGCCTTTCCTGAAAAAAGACCAATGATTATGTATTCCGATAGACCTCCTCTGTTAGAATCTCCACGTGAAGTTTTTACTTCTGCTTTAACTCCTAATGATCTTTTTTTTGTTCGTTGGCATATGCCAATGATTCCTAGTCATATTAATACTAGTGCTTTTCGTATTAAAATCGATGGTCTAGTAGACAAAGAGATAAATTTTTCTTTAAAAGATTTGAAAACTAAATTTAAGCAGGTCGAACTAACAGCAGTACTGCAATGTGGTGGAAACTCTCGTTCGGCATTTCATCCTACAGCAAGTGGTATACAGTGGGGTGCTGGAGCAATGGGATGTGCTGTATGGAAAGGTGTACGACTTAAAGATGTGTTAGAACATGCAGGATTAAAGAGTTTTGCAACTTGGTTAGGTTTTAATGGAAAAGATAAAGCAGTTTATAGTGAAACGGCCAATTTTATTCGTGAAATGAAACTGGAAGATTTAGATGAAAATGTTCTCTTAGCTTATGAGATGAATGGTGAAGATTTACCCTATCTTAATGGCTTCCCATTACGTTTAGTTATTCCTGGAACCTATTCTGATAGTTGGTTAAAGATGATTTCACACATTACTGTAACCAAAGAGCAAAATAGACTCTTTTTTATGGAGAAGGCATATCGGATACCTGACAATGAGTGTGAGTGTGAAACTCCTAAAAAATTGGTAGAAAAGACAAAACCAATAGAAAAGATTAATGTAAATTCTATTATTGGGTACCCTCAACAAAATTCAAAAGTCAGAGTTAATGCACATATTGTAGTAAGAGGTGTTGCATTTGATGCAGGTTCTGGTATAAAGTTAGTAAGGGTTTCTATAGATGGTGGAAAAATATGGAGAGATGCTCTTCTTGATAAAGGTGAGGGTGGAAACTTTGCTTTTAGAGCATTTAGATATACCTTTAAACCTGAAAAGGTTGAGAAAGTGACCATTATGTGTAAAGCTATTAGCAATGCAGGTGATGAGCAACCTTTAGCGAAAGATATAAAGTGGAACCATGGTGGATATAGATACAATGGTATAGATGAAGTAACTATAGAGGTAGTATAATGAAAAGCTTTATACTTTTAATACTATTAACTTCGTATAGGCTTTTAGCCCAAGTCAATGGAGATATTCAAGTTCCTTATGTAGATTTTGAGATGAAAAAAGGAAAAGGTGAATATTCAACACGTGGAAAATGTAACATGTGTCACTCTTTTGGGTATGTTATTAATCAAGGAAATCAATCACGTAAATTTTGGCTGAAGAAGACAATTAAAATGATAGAGGTTTTCAATGCACCTATTGCAGAGAAAGATATAGATGTTGTTGTTAATTATCTTTATGAAAACTATGGAAATAGGGAAGAGGAGTAATTTATGAAGTATATTTTTTTTACTGTAATGTTTGGTTCTTTATTATTTTCATTTGATAATGCAGAAAAATTTTTTAAAGTAGAATGTGGCTCATGTCATATAGACTATATACCACAAAGTAAACTTATTGAAAATTATGAACATAATAATAGTGATTTGAACTTGACAGCTCCAACTTTAACAGAACTCTCATTTCGTCTTAGAGAGCAAGTAGGTGATAGACGGGCTGATAAAGAGACACAAGTGATGGAAATAGAAGATTTTTTATTAGATTATGTGAACCATCCAAAACTAAAGAAAAGTATACTTCGTAAAAAACTTTTGAGACAATTTAAAATTATGCCAGAACAAAATTTAACTGAAGATGATGCAGAGTTGTTGTCTGAGTACATGTTTGATTTCTCAGAAAATATGATAGTTAAACATTCAGTTAAACGTTATAGTTATGAAGATGCATTAGTTAAAGCTAAAAAAGAGAATAAAATTGTACTTCTTGAAGGGTACATTACCTCTTGTCGAGGTTGTATTAAAATGGATAGAGAGGTTTTTGTGGAGGATGAGGTTAAAAGGGCTTTAGATAAAAATTTTGTTTTGGTCAAACAGAACGTACTTGCTAAAAAATTACCTTTGGGCTTAGAGTCATTAGGAACACCAGCTTTTTATTTTATTAGTAATGATGGGAAACATCTTATTGATGGACAGCAAGGAACAGGTAATGTTGAAGAGTTTTTAGACATGCTCTCTTTAATAGTGGAGAGCAGTAATGAGAAACAGCATACTAAATAGATTTAACAAAAATCTAAAAGCATTCCCTCTTTAACAGCTTTATAACTTTCAACACCAACCAAACGTTTTACGATTTCAAGTCCAAAACATAGGGCTGTCCCAGGTCCCCTTGAAGTCATGATATTTCCGTCAGTAACCACGGCTTGGTCATCTCTGTAGCCAGGGTGGTTCACTTCATCAGCTGCTGCTGGGTAGCAGGTGTATTCTGTTCCTAAAACATCGGCCTTTTTGAGTGCATATGCTGCTGCACAGATGGAACCTATGACCTTCTCTTTTTGTTTAAACTCTTTTAGAAGTCTCTGTACAGTTTCGTTGTCTGCAAGAGTATATGTCCCTTCCCACCCACCAGGAAGTAAAATCATGTCGAACTCTTCGCTAAGAATGTTAGCTATGGAAGTGTCTGCTTTTATAGTAATGCCATTGGCTCCCAACACCATGTCTGTGTCCATTTCACCATCCATATGGGCTACACGAACACCTACACCACCACGTCTGAGTACATCTATAAGTGATACAGCTTCAACCTCTTCAAAACCATTTGCTAAGGGTAGTAATACTAATGCCATAATAATTTCCTTTTTTATTTTTATATATTTGGCTAGATTATAGCAAAACTTAGATTATTTTAAATACAATGACAGTAATTAATAATAGGAGTTATAATGAATAATATATTTGTAGCCGTCGATGGATTTTTTAAGTCGATAAATGGGTATGCCGAGAGTCTACTTTTTTTCGATATTTTTTTTGGTCAAGTTGAGGGAGCAAGTTTTCCTTTTGTTGTTGCATTGTTGATAGTAGGAGGAGTTTACTTAACTCTTAAAATGGGTTTTGTTAACCTTAGAATGTTTGGGCACTCTTTAGCTATAGTTCGAGGAAAGTACAAAACCAAAGATGATAAAGGGGTTATCTCTCCTTTTCAGTCACTAGCAACGGCACTTTCAGCTACGGTAGGTATTGGTAACATTGCTGCTGTTTCTATAGCCATATCGTTAGGTGGAGCAGGAGCTGCATTTTGGATGATAACAGCAGGGTTCTTGGGTATGACTTTGAAGTTTACAGAGGTAACTCTCTCGTTAAAATATAGAGAATTTTTACCAGATGGAACCATTATGGGTGGAGGTATGGAGTACCTCTCTCGTGGGTTAGCAGACAAAGGAATGGCTAAAACAGGTAAATATATGGCGATGATATTTGCTTTCTTTATGATTTTAGGTGCGTTGGGTGCAGGAAATACTTTTCAAATCTCTCAGTCATTAACCATTGTTCAAGGGCAGGTTCCATTTTTTAAAGAGTTTCCGTGGGCTTTTGGTCTGTTGATGGCATTTATTACAGGTATGGTGATTATTGGTGGTATTAAGCGTATAGCACAGGTGGCAGAGAAGATTGTCCCTCTTATGGTGATTTTTTATCTTCTTATGGTTTCTTGGGTTTTAGGAACATATTTTACATCTATTCCTGATGCTTTTGCACTAATATTTAGAGAAGCATTTTCTCCTACAGCTGTAGCTGGTGGTCTCTTTGGAGCGATGATTCAAGGTTTCCAAAGAGCAGTGTTTTCAAATGAAGCAGGGCTTGGTTCAGCAGGTATTGCTCATTCTGCCTCTCGGGTTAAGTACCCCGTTCGTCAAGGGCTAGTTTCATTATATGAGCCATTTATTGACACGGTTGTGGTTTGTACCATGACAGCACTTGTTGTTATATTGACAGGTACTTATGCAGGTGGAACAGAAGCTCTTGATGCTGCTATAGCAGCGAAGCAGGGTGCTGTTATTACTTCTGCTGCATTTGGTTCTGTAGTCTCTTGGTTTCCTACTGTTTTAGGTTTTGCTATCTTTATGTTTGCATTTTCTACTATGATTTCATGGTCATACTATGGTGAGAGAGCATGGGTTTACCTTTTTGGTATTAAGTCATCTATTATCTACAAGCTTATCTTTTTATCATTTATTGTTTTGGCTACAGTTGCAAATACTGGAACGATGGTTGATTTCTCTTCTATACTTTTCTTAGCATTGGCAGTTCCAAATATATTTGGACTTATAATTATGTCAGGGGATGTTCGTAAAATGTTAACGGAGTATATGCGTAAGTTAAAGTCTGGAGAGTTAGATAAAGAGGCGATAAGGGATTAATCCCTTATCTTTAATGAATTATGGATTACCATGAAGTAAACGTTTATACGCATCTACTAAAGATGTGTATGGAGGAACATAAACTTTTGTAGATTTTCCATCTATTTTTATGGTTTGTTTTATGTCAAAGTGTAGGTGAATAGATGTTTTGGTACTTCCCATGTTATTCGATACCAAGCCAAGTCTGTCACCTCTACGAACCTTTGCTCCTCTTTTTACGAGTACACTTGGTGAGTCCAAATGTAAGTAACGGTATGTTCTTCCAGATTCACCTCTTAGCTTAACCGTATATCTACCTATATATGTAATGGTTCCATCTTCAACTGCTACAGCGTAGTATTTCTTTTTTTCACATGTTGAGGTACGTATGTCAACTCCTTGGTGACCTTTTCCTCCATCACATAGAGGCATTCCCCATCGGCGTTTTTCACAGTAGTTATCATGCCAAGGGTATTGATAGTTTTTTTCATCACATAAACTACCTTTTGGTCCTAAGTAACCACCTATACCATAAACTTGAGAGTTTAAGTATGCTGGTCCAGACTCGATTGGAAATCGGATATCAGGAGCATAAATGTAGTTGTCTCCTAAGCGACCACGTCCACTCTTTGCAGGGGTTAATTTTCCAGCAGCTGAAAAAGAAAAACTTTTCTCTTCTTCTGTTAATACAACAGGGGCATCTGGTTTTTTTTGACAAGCTGTGATAATGAGAAGCATCGGAATAATAAATAATTTTCTCATGGTCTACCTCCTACCATAATCAATCTATTGTAAAGTTCTTTAATAAGTTTAGTCTCTTTACATCTCTCATCTATATTTGGATTATCACACTCAATTGCCATGGAATAATTTACGCCATGTCTGTTAAATTCAGCTGTCATGATTCCCTCTTCTTGTTCAAATGTAACAGGAGGAGTAGCTTTTAGCATCGCTTTAAATTTAGGATTGTTACTAACACTCTCTTGGAACGTTTTATCTCCAGATATCATGATGGTAGCACCCTTAAATAAAAATGAGATGGTATAGAAGTTATTATCTGCTACCACAACCATATTTTTGTCATAAGCATAAGAGTTTGGAATGTAAACAGGTAGTTTTACATCTTTAATTCCCTCTGTTAAAACCTTAGGATAAGGGATAGAAGGTTTTAGGTGCTTAGCATTTGCTTTTGGCCATTTGATATCTAATATACCACTATCTGCATGTAGTAATGAAAAGATAAAAGGTATTATTAATAATAAACGCATGGTGACTCCTTGTTTAAATTTATTTATTCTATTATACATTGCTTCGACTGTGAGGGTATTTAGGATAAACTTAGTAAAAACTGTATATAATATATAATCTTATTATATAAGATTTAATTTATAATATAATATTGTAGAATTAAACATTTTTAAATAAAAAATTATATATTATTTCATTACTATTTATTATAATAAAAAAGATTAAATATTTTATTTTCTTACCATCTATTACCATCAGGGGATTTTGTGTTATTTAACAGTTACGAATTTATTTTCATATTTTTACCAATCACATTTTTAATATATTTTTATTTAAATTATAAAAATTTTATACAACTAAGTAAATATTTTTTACTATTTTCTAGTTTATTTTTTTATAGCTGGTGGAATATAGCATACCTTCCTATTATGCTCTCTTCTATTTTATTTAATTATATAATGGGAACAATTTTAACTAGGGAGAATACACTTTTCTTTAAAAGAAGAACTATATTAATATTTTCTATTGTTATAAATATTTTACTTTTGGGTTATTTTAAATATAGTGATTTTTTTTTAGAAAATATAAATTTTGCTTTTAACACAAATATAGGTTTGTTGCATTTGGCACTACCTTTAGCAATATCTTTTTTTACCTTTCAACAAATAGCTTATTTGGTAAGTTCTTATCGACAAGAGACCAGAGGGTATAAGTTTATAGATTATAGTGTATTTGTTACTTTTTTCCCTCAACTTATTGCAGGACCAATTGTGCACCATAAAGAGATGCTTCCTCAATTTGAAGATAAAAATAACAGATTACTTAATTATAAAAATATTGCATTGGGACTGTTTATGTTTTCTATTGGATTATTTAAAAAAGTAATCATAGCAGATACCTTTTCAGGGTGGGCAACAATAGGTTTTGATAAAGCAGAGTATTTAAATTTTTTAGAAGCTTGGATAACAAGTCTCTCTTATACATTTCAACTCTATTTTGATTTTTCAGGATATACAGATATGGCAATAGGATTGGCACTATTATTTAATATCGTATTACCTATTAACTTTAACAGTCCATATAAAGCAGTTAGCATACAAGATTTTTGGAGAAGATGGCATATAACACTGAGTAGATTTTTAAGAGACCATATTTATATACCTTTAGGTGGTAATAGAGATGGAAACTTTAGAATGTATACTAACCTTATGATTACTTTTATACTTGGAGGAATTTGGCATGGTGCTGGTTGGACATTTGTATTATGGGGTTTCTTGCATGGTGCTGCTTTAGTTACTCATCGTATTTGGAAACAGATAGGAGGTAATTTACCTACTTGGCTTGCATGGTTTATTACCTTTAATTTTATCAATATCTCTTGGGTATTTTTTAGAGCTACAGAGTGGAGTAGTGCAATAAAAGTACTTTCGGGAATGGCAGGATTTAATGGTTTGGCATTACCTACTGCTTTTGCTACAAAGTTGGCATTTTTGGCACCATACGGTGTTACATTTAATGAATGGCTCAATAATATAGATGGTAAAATAATAATGTTTCCTTGGATTCTAGTAGGATTTATTATTGTACTTTTCTTTAGAAACAGTAGTGAAATGTTAAATAATTTTAAATTAAATTATTTTTCACTTATTTGGGCTAGTATAGCATTTTTGGTGAGTGTATTATCACTTAATAAAGTATCAGAGTTTTTATATTTTAATTTTTAGAAGGCAGCGTAATGATAAGTGAAAAAAAATGGATAAAACTTTGGATTGTTATGACAATACTTGTTCCTATAATAGCATTATTAAATTATTTTATAGATCCAAATGGAATGAATAATAAAGTTATTATTGATGGTATAAATAGTTCTAAAAAAACAAATACTGGATATAGTTATAGGTTTAAAACCAATAGATTGGTTGATGGTAAGTTTGATACCTTAATGTTAGGTACATCAAGAATAGGGGTAATGGATCCAACTGTAGTAGATACTTATACAAATGGAAATACTTTTAATTTAGAAGCTCCAGCTTCAATTACAGAGATGCATTATAAATTATTTAAATATGCATTAAAATATAATAATATTAAAAATGTGGTTTATGGTATAGACTTTATGGCATTTAATGGGAGTCGGACTTTAGAGAAAACATTTTCACAATTTAATGGATTAAATAATAAAATTGCAAATGGAGAGAAAATTTCTAATTATGACTTATATTTTAATTTAGATACAACTAAATCTAGTTTTTATGTACTGTATAAAAATTTAACCAATCAAAAAATAGTTGCAGAAAAATTTTTACAAAATGGTATGAGAGTTTTTAATCAGTATATAGATAGTTTAGAAAAAGGAACTTATAGTTATGATAAAAGAATGGAATTTACTTTTCATGAATATTATAATAATTTTAATGGAATTTATAAAAATTATAACTATTCTGAAGAGTATCTAAAGTATTTTTCAAAAATAATACAAGAGTGTAAAGAGAATAATATTAAGGTTTGGGTCTATATCCCTCCTATGTACAATTTACATTTTGACTCGTTAAAGTCAGCTGGCTATTATGATGAATTTGAAAAATTTAAAAGAGAATTGGTTAAGATTACTAATTATATAGATTTTACAGGTCATAATACCATAACCAATAATTCAGATAATTTTTGGGATAGTGCCCATTTAAGAGTAAAAATGACCAAATTAATAATGGCAAGGATTTTTAATGATAAGTCAGCAGATATTCCTCAAGATTTTGGTGTACTTGTGACTCCAGAAAATATTGAAACTCACTTAAAGAATTTAAGAGGTCAAGTTAAGAAATTTGATTTAGAAAAGATGTTGAATTATCAAAATGCTTTATAGAAAATAGTCTTTGGTATATTTGTTAACATTGCTTTTTTCAAGAATTTCACTAATCTTAAACCATTGGTATCTCTCATGTTGATTATTTAATTTTATATCATCTTCATTAACTTTAAATTTATGAGCTAAGACGATATAGTGAGTTGAAAAGCTGTCATTAAATACGTTATTTTCGTAATAGTGTTCATAAAGTCCATAAAACTTAACTGCTTCTCTTTTTAAAGGGAAACCGATTTCTGTAGAGGTAGTTCTTTTAAAAGCAACATCTAATGTTTCATTTTTAAAAATTCTTCCTCCAGGAACAAACCATTCACCTTTTGCTGGTTCATTGACTCTTTTTCCAAGGAGTATCTTACCCTCTTTATTTTCAATAATTAAATCTATTGAAATAAGAGGAGTATTTTTTATTATTTGAATAAAATTACTTTTACTTAACATATTTACTCTTCTTATCTTGACATTTGCATATGTGCTGAATTAGATGAATGATGTTGTGTTAATCCATTATTTCGTTTAGGAGGACTTATATGACTTGTTCGTGATGCATTTCTATGAATCTGCATTCTTGCATTATTATAGCTTCTTGAGTTATTGTTGTTTCGATTATAGTTATAGTCTCTATGGTTATTTTGATTATTATTATAAACCCTAGTATTATAATTTGTTATACTTCTACTATTACTTTGATTTGTATTATAATTTCTTCTTGGAATACTCATTCTTGCATTATCTCTATAGTTATAATTTTGTCTATGTCTATCTGGATAATACCTACTATCATAGTAGTGACCATATACCATATGGTCAGGTTCTCTATAGCAGTGTACTCTGTTCCAGTCATTTACTTGGTGATATCTATAGTGTCTATGGTGATGCTGATGGGGTATAAACTGACCTCTTCTATACCTTCTATCATCATAGGTATAAAGTCTATTATAGGTAAAGAAAATGTTATTATAAAAGTATCCACTATCATCATAATAACCATAGTAGTAGCCATCATCATTATAGTATGAATTATTATTGTAATCAAAATCTTGAAAGCGTTTATCGTAACGATGATGGTCTGATTTAAAGGAATGGGTATTTGTATGACTATTAGATGTAGGAACTATAGTTTTAGTATAATTTTTTGTATACGTTTTAATTGGAGACTGTTTTGCTATAGCTTCTGTTGTTATAGTTTGCTTTTTTATAACTTTGGCTATAGTATTATTTGTTATAGGTGTACCTAAACTGTTATCAGCTATTATGGAAGTAATTAAAACTGAACCTATAAATAATATTTTTCTCATAGTGAATCCTTTAATATAATTTTAATAATAGGCTATATTTGTGGAGTATTAGTGTATTTAATTATGTTGAAAATAGATAATATATAATGATGATACAATATTTAAAATTAATAAATTTTAAAACTTTTAATCTTTATGGGAATAATTTCCTCTACCTTATGGTGTAAAATAATACGCTATAATACCCCATGAAATTTTATAGAATCTACATAGAACTTACCAATGTTTGTGGGCTTCGTTGCTCTTTTTGTCCTACTAAAAACCTTCCCAATACTACCATGAGCCTTGAGTTTTTTGAGTCTGTGGTAAAACAAGCTAAAGGCTTTACAAATGAGATAGCCTGTCATGTGGTGGGTGACCCTTTGACGCTTTCTGACCTACATGTGTACTTAGATGTTATAGCTAAATACAAAATGAAAGCTCATTTAACTACCTCTGGTTACTTTATGAAAAAGCATAGCTATGAGACACTGTTTCACCCAGCTGTAAAGCAGATAAATGTGTCGCTTAATGCCTTTAATAAAAATGATACTTCCATCACTTTTGAGCAGTATATGAAACCTATTTTGGAGCTTTGTCATGAGAAAGTGAAGCAGGAGAGGGAGCTTTTTATAAACCTTCGTATGTGGAACCTTGATGAAATAATGAGTGAAGAGGCTTTTAACTTGGAGCTTTTTTCTCTACTTGAAAAAGAGTTTGATGTTACTTTAGATTTGAATAGCCTAGACCCAAAAGAGAAGAAGAGCATACGGCTGGACAACAAAGTGTTGCTTCACTTTGACAACTACTTTGAGTGGCCCTCTTTAGAAAACCCTAACTATGGTCATGGAACTTGTCAGGGGCTTAGCTCGCATATAGGAGTTTTGGCTACGGGTGAGGTAGTTCCTTGTTGTCTGGACAACGATGCAGTGATGAGACTGGGAAACTTACATGAGCAGAGTTTAGAAGAGATAGTGCATGGTAAACGTGCTACCGATATGATAAATGGTTTTAAGGAAGCTCACTGTTCTGAGGAAATGTGTTTAAAATGTGCTTACAAGAGTCGATTTAACCCTTAAAATGGCTATTAATATTTATTTTTAATTTTTTCTGTTATTTTTTATTATAATTAAGTTCAACTGTGATATTATTGTTAATAAAGATAATAAGGAGTTCCAGATGTTAAAAAAAGTACTAATCGGACTAAGCTTAGTTTTTATCGTTGCTGTTGCTAACAATGAAGGGCAGAAGAGTTATCATGAGATAGATACTCAGACAGAAAACTACATACTAAAACTTAAACTAGAAATTCTTGAACTTAAAGAGCAGAACAGTGAGCTTAAAAGTGTTATAGAGCGAATGGAAGTAAAAGATTCTAAACTAAGTGTAACCGATGAGAAGATAGAGAGAGCCAAAGCGATTGTGCAACTTAGAAAAGATTTGAGTTCTCGCGTAAGTATGTAAAATAATAGCCTAACCTACAACATAAAATGCTAGAATACTCGCCTATAATTGAACGAGGGGTTTCTTTGAAAAAAGCATTGATGTTACTAAATATGGGTGGTCCAAACTCTGTTGATGAAGTTGAGATGTTTTTGCAGAACATGTTTTCTGACAAAAACATTTTGACCATGGACAGGTACACCCGTAAGCTTGTAGGTGGGATTATTATATACAAACGGCTTGACGAGGTTAAAGAGAACTTTGTTAAGCATTTGGGTGGGAAGTCACCACTGCCTGAACTTACCAACAGACTCATAGAAAAACTTCAGACAAAACTTGACATACCCATAGTTCCTGCTATGCGTTATGTACCACCTTTTGCTACACCTTCACTTGAAAAGTTTAAAGCAGATGGGGTTGAAGAGCTACTTCTTTTTCCTATGTATCCTCAGTACTCAACTACTACCACACTTTCTTCTGTAGAAGATATAGAAGAACGATGTGAAGCGATAGGTTATGCACCTAAAATCACCGTTATTGACCCTTACTATGATGACTATGATTACATAAAGATGAGTGTAGAGAAAATCATGGAAGCCTTGGGTGATAAAGATAGTAAAGATTATGACCTTCTTCTTTCGGCTCATGGTCTGCCTGTTAGCATCATAAAAGCTGGTGACCCTTATGAAAACCAAGTCGAGGCGAATGTTTCGGCTATAAAGATTTATCTGCATGAACGAGGGATTATATTTAAAAATATTAAACTTGTTTATCAGTCAAAAGTTGGTAGCTCTTCGTGGCTTGAGCCAAACTTGGTGGATGTACTTCGTAACCCTTACCATAGAAAAGTTCTCATTTACCCATTAGCATTTACTGTGGACAACTCGGAGACTGTTTATGAGCTGGACATAGAGCATAGAGAAATAGCAGACAAGA
>Ga0256827_10001629_pt1 | contig 14417 bp, 10 predicted proteins | sample CV84metaG_FD_185977 | JGI IMG/M metagenome (GOLD analysis project Ga0256827, IMG submission 185977) | Hydrothermal vent microbial communities from East Pacific Rise, Pacific Ocean - CV84 | ecosystem: Environmental > Aquatic > Marine > Hydrothermal vents | place: Pacific Ocean: East Pacific Rise... | reverse complement strand
TTGCGGATTTAAGGTATCCTTATAAGTTTGCATTTATAAATGTTAAAATTACAGTTTTATGCTTACTCTGAGGCACATCATATTTTCAGCAGACCCTAAATATCGGTAATTTTGAAAATTAAATTGGTTATTTTAAAGCCTTATCAATAGCATCTAGAAATTTATAAAAATCGATAGGTTTTGTTATAATTTCATCGAAACCAATTTTGTTCATTTTTTCTATATCTTCTTGCATAACATAAGCAGTTTGTGCAAAAATAGGTATGTCTTTATGTTTTGCTTTAATAATTGTAAATAATTCGTAACCACTAATTTTGGGCATTTGTATATCAAGAAGTATTAAATCGAAATTTGCATCTTTTGCAATAATATCTAGCACTTCTTGACCATCATTAGCTCTTGTAATATCAATTTTTGTATACCTAAGTAAGTCTTTTAGTATAATATAATTAAACTCTTCATCTTCTGCTATAAGAATTTTTTTATTATTCCAATTATAGTTTGAAAAATCGTTATTAAAATTTGATGTATTATTATTTTTGCATTTAATGTAAGGTAGCATAAAATAAAAAATAGAACCTTGTTTTAATTCCGATTTAACTGATAAATTTCCGCCTAAAATATTTGCTAGATTTTTAGAAATTGTTAAACCCAAACCTGTTCCTCTATTATCTTTAGCATCGGTTTCGTTAATTTGTCTAAATCTGTCAAAAACAATATTTATTTTGTCTTTTGGAATACCTATACCTGTGTCTAAAACAAAAAGCTTAATAGTTTTTATTCTGTCTATTTCTTCTATAGTAAAACCAATTTTAATTTCACCTTTGTTTGTAAATTTTATTGCATTACTAACAAGATTTAGCATTATTTGTTTTATACGAGCAGCATCTGATTTAATTACAGTATTTTTAGGAGAGCTAACAACAGTGAATTTAATATCTTTTTTGTTTGATAGTTCTTCTAAAAAAGATTTGTGTATTTCGTTTAGAGTTTCGTTTAAATTACAAGCTTCTTGTTTAATGTTTATTTCGTTTGCTTCTATTTTAGCTATATCTAAAATATCATTAATTATATTTAAAAGTAAATTACCTTTATCTGTTATTATATTTAGGTATTCTTCTTTTTTATCATCATTTATATTGTTAGTTTTAAGAAGTTTAGAAAAGCTAATTATTGCATTCATAGGTGTTCTAATCTCGTGCGACATATTTGATAAGAATGCTGTTTTTAGTTTATCAGAAGTTTCTGCTTTTATTTTTTCATTTTCAAGTTCTATGGTTCTTTTTTGTACTAATTCTTCAAGGTTTTCTTTGTGTTTTAATAGTTCTTGTTGGGTTATTGTAATTTCTTCGTTTTTTTCTTGTATTTCATCTCTTTGTTGTTCTGTTAGTTTTTTGTCTTCGTAAAACGATTTAACAAAATATGTTGATATTAAAATCATTACTAACATTTCAAATAAAATAGTAAACGAGTAATCAAAAAATCGAGTATTGGGATTAACATATCCTTGAATTAAATAAGGGTAGTTGTATTCTATTAATAGCAAGGATAGCAATGAGGTAAATACAATTATATTCATTATTTTTCTATATAAACCTTCAGTAATAAGATTGAAAATAAACACTAATAAAATAAAAGCAAATGCTGTTGGTCCTCTGCTTCCATCGTTAGAAAACCAAAGAGAAATGATAATAAAAAAAGTTAGTGTAATATATGCGTGAAGTAAGTTTTTGTATTTTTTGTATTTTACTGATATAAAATATATTAACATAAAAAAAACAAATAAAAATATTGTTGTTACAGTGGTAATAATATCTAAACCTAAAGTTAAATTTATAATTGTTCCTGTTAGCCCAATAAACGCACTAGATAAACAAGATATATTAAAAATTCTGTGTTTAAAATCGTATTTATCAGGACTTCCGGCTAAGAAATAAAAAAGTTTTATAAAATATTTATTGTTATTATTATTGCTCATTATTGTTTTAATAAATTATTGCTAAGATACTATTTTTTATGATATTATCATAAAATTTACAGATGTTTTTAAGGCTAAACTTATACTTTAGTTTATCTTTAAGTTATTGTAATTACTAATTTTCTGTTTTTTTAAAGGATTTGAGTATATATACATCTGCATTTCAGAAAATAAAAATTTAATACACCTCAGAGCTTTTCAGCAAACCTTAAGCAAATAAACTCTTAAAAACTTCGTCAACTTTAGACACAAATATAATTTCTATTTTGTTAGTTAAAAACTTAGTTCCTTTTTTGTTGTTACTTGGTACAAAAATACGTTTAAAACCAAGTTTTTCGGCTTCTTTAATTCTTTGTTCTAATCGTGAAACAGGTCTAATTTCACCTGTTAAGCCTACCTCTCCGGCAAAACAGTCTGTTTTTTTTATTGCAATATCAATATCCGAAGAAAGAACAGAAACTATTATTGATAAATCTATGGCAGGGTCGTTTACTTTTATTCCGCCGGCAATATTTATAAAAACATCTTTTGTTCCTAGTTTAAAGCCTGCACGTTTTTCTAATACAGCTAAAAGCATGTTCAATCTTCGAGCATCGAAACCTGTTGTGCTTCGTTGTGGTGTGCCATAAACAGCCGTACTCACTAGTGCTTGCACTTCTATTAAAAAAGCTCTAAGCCCTTCTATTGATGATGATACAGAAACACCACTAACTTCGTTTTCGTGATTTGATAACAATAATTCGCTAGGGTTTTCAACTTCTCTTAGTCCGTTACTAAGCATTTCGAAAATACCAAGTTCTGATGCAGAGCCAAAACGGTTTTTACTTGCACGTAAAATCCTGTATATATGGTTTCTGTCTCCTTCAAATTGAAGAACTGTATCTACAATATGTTCTAAAACTTTTGGACCGGCAATATTACCTTCTTTGTTTATATGACCAACCAAAAGTATTGGTACTGAATTACTTTTGGCATATTCTAACAAACCAACTGTTGTTTCTCTAATTTGCGAAATTGTTCCGGGCGATGAATCTAATTTATTTGTGTGTAATGTTTGAATAGAATCTATTATTACAATTTCCGGTTTTTTGTTATTTAGGTGTATTAATATGTTTTCTAATGATGTTTCGCTAAGTAGTAAAAGTTTTTTGTTATCACCGCCTAAACGATTGGCTCTCAATTTTATTTGAGAATTACTTTCTTCTCCCGAAATGTAAATAATATTTCGGTTAGATATTAATGCTGCTTGCAATAGTAGGGTGGACTTGCCTATTCCGGGTTCTCCACCAATTAAAACTACCGAGCCAAGAACTAATCCACCACCTAAAACTCTATCAAATTCTTTTATGTTAGTAGATATTCGTTGTTCGTTTCTTATTTCTATTTCTGAAATAAATTCGGGTTTTGTTGCTTGTTTTTTATTGGTAAATGTAGATTTAGAAGATGTTTCTATTTCTTCTACAAAAGTGTTCCATTCGCCACAAGAATTGCATTTTCCTAACCATTTTGGAGCTTTAGCACCACAATTTTGACAAACATATATTGTTTTTGATTTAGCCAATTATTCTTTTTTTGAAAAATCTTTCCATCTAAAAGCTCCTTCTGCTGAGCCATCGCTTAGTTCTTCTCTTTGTATTTGTAATGTGCCGTTTTTAAATTTTTGAACTATATATATACCATCATCTATATTACCTAGTCCGGCTATACTTATCTTGTCTTTTGCCATGCTTTTAGAGTAATAATAATATGTTCCTGTTATTACAATTGTAGTGTCTAGTTTAATTATTTTCTTTTCAAGTTTTGTAGTGCCATCAAAGTTCCATATTTCTTTTTCGCCTGCTGGTGTAGTTTCTTGTAAATAAATTAGTTCCCAGTCACCTTGCAGCGATGCGGCACTTTTTTTCTTACAACTACTGGTAAAAAGAACTATTAGTGATAATAATACGATATTAATTACTATTCTATTCATACATTTATATTTATATCGACAAATTTACAAAAAAAAAACAAAACTTATGTATTAAGCAAACTACTTTTGTATTTTATCAATTATTCTACTTGTAGAATATCCATCAATAAAGTCAATTGTTTTAACTTTTCCTCCATATTTTTGTAAAATATCAAATCCTACAATATCTTCGGGTTTGTAGTCACTTCCTTTAATTAAGAAATTTGGTTTTATTGTATTTATTAGTTCATAAGGCGTATCTTGATTAAAATAAATTACATAATCAACAAATTCCATTGCTGCTAAAATAATAGCTCTTGCTTTTTCGTCTTGCACTGGTCTGTTAGCTCCTTTTAATCTACTAACAGATGCATCTGTGTTTAATCCTATAATAAATATATCGGCTAATTCCGATGCTTGTGCTAGATATTCTATGTGTCCACGATGAATAATATCGAAACAGCCATTGGTAAAACTTATTGATTTAGAGCTTGTTTTAATAATATCTAAAGTTTTTAAAATATCATTGTTAGATGTTAATATTTTATTCTTGATTTTTGCTAGCATATTGTTTTTTTATTTTTTTATTTCTAATACTTAAAATAATTAACGAAACAACACCAAGTGTAATAACAAGTAGTGCTTGAGCTTCGTGTGCAATAGTTGCAAAAACTATTGAGGTTTCTTTTGATATGCCATATATCATTAATGCAGCACTTACAAAATAGTGATAAGAACCAACTCCACCAGGTGCTGGCAAAGACATGCCAACGCCTCCCACAATTAAAAGAAATAGGGCGTCAACAAAACCTAAATCAAAATTGTTGTTTATATCTGGTATAGCAAAAAAAACGGCGTATGTCATTAGTGCATAGTTTAGCCAAATAAAGAATGTATGAAAAATAAACCACCATACTTTTTCCATTTTGTATATTGTCTTAATTCCCTCTATCACTCCTTTTATTAAATCAACTATTTTAATGTAAATGCCAAGTGTTTTAATTTTTTTTCTAAATAGAAATATTGTTATAACAGGTAAAACTAATATTAATATTATTATTGATGTTGCTGCCTGAGAACTGCCTAATAAAGATGTGAGTTTGTTAGCAATACCTCCAATTATTTCATCAGAAATAAATGTGCCAAATAGTTCTATATTAAGAAAGAAAACTACTATCATTAATAATAATAAAATTGTTAAATCTAAGGCACGCTCTATTATTACTGTTCCTAATAGTTTATTAAAGGGTATTTTATCGGTTTTGTATAGCGATGTGCATCTGGTTACTTCTCCCAAACGAGGAAAAGCCATATTTGCAAAATATCCTATCATTAGGGCATAAAAAGTATTTGCTGTGTTTGCTTTGTATCCTAAAGGTTCTATGGCAATTTTCCAACGAACGGCTCTGCTTATAAATGCTAAAATACCAAAAAGTATATTTAAACTAACATAAAAATAGTTTGCTTCTTTTAATCCATTAACAAATTTGTCTAAAGGCACTCCTTTAAAGGCAAAATATAATAATAATAATCCTATTGAAAGGAAAATTAAATATTTAACTATGTTTAAAATCTTGGTTTTCAATCAAATAATTTGATTTGTAGCTGTGTCAGGAAAAACTAAGGTTGGTTTAAATGTTTTTGCTTCTTCAAAATCCATACATGCATAAGCTATTATAATAATTACATCACCAACTTGTACTTTACGTGCGGCCGGACCATTTAGGCATATTTCACCTTTTCCTCGTTCGCCTTTAATTACGTATGTTTCTATACGTTCGCCATTGTTAATATTAACAATCTGCACTTTTTCGTTTTCAATAATATTAGATGCGTCTAATAAATCTTCATCAATGGTAATACTACCAACATATTGCAGATTGGCTTCTGTAACTGTGGCTTTGTGTATTTTCGATTTTACAAGCTCAATATTCATTTCAATATACAATTAATGTATGCAAATTTACAAATTATAATTAAAGTTTAAATTAATTTTTCAGATTTTGATAAAAAAAAATATCTAAATATTGATTTATAGTGAGTTATCTATATGTTTGATTTGTTTAATATTTCTAATAAATCTTCATATTTGTATGGCTTGCTAAGATAATCATTCATTCCGGCAGCTAAACATTTTTCTTGTTCTCCTTCCATTGCATTTGCTGTAACTGCAATAATATATACGGGTTTTATTATTTTTTCACTTTCAAATTTCCTGATTTTTTTTACAGCTGTAAAACCATCCATTACAGGCATTTGTATGTCCATTAGAATAATATCGATATCGTGGTTTTGTTTGTAATAATCTACAATTTCTTTACCGTTTAAGAATATTTTGTATTTATGATGTAATTTATTTAATGATTTAGATATTAGTTCTATATTGGCTAAATCGTCTTCGGCAACTATAATATTATACGATTTTGTTGATTGTGTGGGTTTAATTTCTTTTTTAACTTCTTTTTTAGAAATAATTTGTGAGTATGTTTTTACTCTTATTGTAAACCAAAATTCGCTACCAATACCTACTTTACTTGTTAAACCAATAGAGCCACCAAGTAATTCTGTTAGTCGTTTTGCAATACTAAGACCTAGACCTGTTCCGCCGTAGTTTCTAGTTGTGTTATCGTCTTCTTGCATAAAATCTTCAAAAATCTTGTGTTGAAATTCTTTTTTTATACCAATGCCGGTATCTAAAATTCTTATCTCTACAATCATTTCATTGCCAATTACTTCTATGGGCTGTGTGCTTATTTTAATATATCCTTTTCTTGTAAATTTAATGGCATTGTTTATTAAGTTAGTTAAAATTTGTTTTATTCTAACAGGATCGGATATTATGTATTCGGGTAAACTACTATCATATTCTAAAATAATATCGATGTTTTTTTCTTGGGCTTTTATTTGTAATATGGTAGTTACTTCTTTTATTTCATCAAACAATATTAATGGAATTTTTTCTATAACTAATTGGTTTGACTCTATTTTAGAATAATCTAAAATATCGTTTATTACTGTTAATAAGTTATTTGCTGATGCTTGAATAATTTGCGTGTATTCTTTAGTGTTTTCATCTAAATCGGAGTCTATTAATAAATCTGTCATTCCTATAATACCGTTCATAGGGGTTCTTATTTCGTGGCTCATATTTGCTAAAAACCTCGACTTATATTCAGAAACAATTTCAGCTTGTTTTTTTGCTTTTTCTTCTAGTTTTCTAGCTGCATCTAGTTCTAAATTAAATTTTTCTAAATCATCTTTTTGTTTATTTATTTTTATGTTTTGTTTTTGAATTTCTTTGTTTTTTTCTTTTAGTTCTTGTATAATAAATTTGTTTTTTCTAAACTGAAAATAAAATACAATTAGCGAAATTATTGATACCGAAATTAAAAATATTGTAATAAAAATTATTGTTTTTTGTTTTGAAATTTTTATTTCTGCTTGGGTTAATTTAATTTGTTCTATTTCTTTATCTTTCTTGTTTACAGTGTGTTTGTATAGGCTTTCTTTGTCTTTATAAATGTTTTCAATTGCTTTAATTTTATTTTTGTTAGATTCTAAATTTAGGGTGTCTTTATAAGAAATATAAAGTTTATATTTTTTATAGGCTTCGTTAATATTTCCGTTTTTTTCATGTATTTTAGAGTAGGTTTTATATGCTTCGGGATATAAAATTTTTAAGTTTTCTTGATTTATAAATTGTAAAGCTTTGTTTATATAAATAATGGCTTTATCATAATCATAATGTGAATATACATCTGCTATTGAGATATAATCGTTAGTTATATTAAGTTTGTTTTTAATTTCTAAATCGTGTTTTAATGCTAGTTTTAAATAATTGCTTGCATTTTTATAGTTTTTATTACCAATTTCAATATATGCTTTTTTATCATATATATAAGATAGTTGTAGTTTGTAAGCTTGTGTTTTGCTATTTGCTATCTCAAAAGCTAAGTTTAAATAATTATTAGCTTTGTCATAATTTTTTTCATCAATATAAACAGAAGAAATGTTAATGTAGTTTTTAATAATAGCAGCAGAGTCGCTTTTTTCGCTTGCAATATCTAATGCAAAAAGAAGGTTTTTTAAAGCTTTTTTGTTGTCGCCAATCAAACGATAAAGGATACCTAAATTATTATAAATATTTACTAATTTTTCAGGTTCGTTCTTTTTAACCTCAAAAAGATATTCGTTAAAATACTCTAAAGCATGGTCGTAATTTTCGTAATTTGCCTCTATTATACCTAGTCTATTTAATAATTCAGAATAAATATCATTGTCTTTGCCTTTGTAGTATAACAAACTTTTTTCTGAATAGATTATCGATTTAGAGAAATCTCCGATGTTATAATAGGCTGTAGATAAATAATAGTAAGATTTATTTGTTAAATATTCACTATTTATTTTATCGGCAATTTTCATTGCTTCAATAGAAAATATAATAGAAGTGTCATTATTTGTTTCTTCAATAAATGTGTCTGATATTTTAAGCAAATTTTCAATTTTACTTGAATCGTTAAGATTGTTTAGTGTTTTAGATAAACTATCAACAAGATTGTTTGAGTAGCCTAAAAAACTAAGTAATATTAAGGTATATGTTAATAATGGTTTCAATATTATTATTTTAAATAATTCTACGAAGGTATAAAACTAAAGTTTTAAAATGCACAAAACTTAATAATTTATCTGTTTTGGCTATCTCAAATCGGTTATTTATTAATCACGATATACATAATAAAAGGGTTTTATTGCTAATCTTTAAATTAAGAATTAAAAATTAAGAATTAAAAATTAAAAATTTCATTGCTAATCTTTAAATTCATTAGTCATTAGTCATTAGTCATTAGTCATTCCTCATTCCTCATTCCTCATTCCTCATTCTTCTTCAATTAATACTTTTTAAAAATAAAAAGGATAAGCCCTAATACCTTTATTAGAAAATTCGAGTGTAGGAAAAGGTATTTTTATTATATTAACAAAGCTAAATACAGTTTTTAGTATCTTAGAATTTGTTTTTATTCTGTTTAAATCTATATCTAAACTAAAATAATATTGTCGCATTCTTTCTGAGTTATCTATTGTGTTTTCAGGGTTTGTTTTGCCGCCAGTCATTCCTGTAGCACCATATCCAAAAGCTAAATTAAGCCACGAAGGAAACTTATTTATGTGTGCAATTGATTTTATATTAACCGATAACCAATAAGTTTGACCATTATAATCTTTTAATATTTGTTCGCCTAAACTTGTTCCTAAAAGCTCTGGTCTATAATTTGGAAAATTGGTAGTATGAAAAGAAAACTTAGGAATTATTTTTTGCTCGTGCCATATTAATTCTTGAGCTAAATAGATGCTTGAGCCGCTAAAGTTTGCAATTAAATCGCCATACGAAGCACCCCAATTTTCAGAAAAGCCATCATATATTTCTATTGATGATATGTATAAAAAACCCAGCGAAGCTCCCAATATTGCCGATTTTCTGTTGTTTATACCAGTCCATGAAAAACCCTTAGAAAGAACTTTGCTTAAATAATAGCTTGTGTAAGCATGTCCGAATTTGTCCATTTGTAACCATTCATCATTGTCGTTAAACCAATGAAAATCAGTGCGTGGATAATCTTTGTACCATAATTGGTTTAGCATTATCATACCGCTTGTATATGCCACAACATTACTAGAAATAAAAATAGTTAATCGCTTTTTATTTATCGTGTCTTGAGAATAAATATTAAATGAGATTGAGAATAAAACTATTATAATTAGAGTTTTAATTTTCATTTAGCTTTATGTTATTACAATATATTTACAATAAATTATTTATCTGAAACTTATAAAAATCAACAAGTTCTGCCGTAATTCCATTGTTATCAAAATTATCTCTAATAAATTTAATTGCATTATTAGAAATGTTATTATACAAATTTTCGTTTGTAACTAATTGTTCTATTGATTTAATAAAATCAATATCAGTATCTGCAATTAAAATATTCTCGTTGTGGTTTGTATCAATACCTTCGCTACCAATTGATGTAGTAATAATTGTTTTACCCAATGACATTCCTTCAATAATCTTAATTCTCATTCCACTACCAGAAAATAATGGTGCAATCATTATAGAATTTTGGTTCATAAACTGATAGGCATCATCAACAGCACCTATATATTTAATGTTTGGTTTATTGAAATTTGCAATTATTTTTTCGGGAGCATTTCTGCCGGCTATTTTAAAAATTAAACTAGGAAATTTAGTATGGATACGTGGCCAAACATTTTTTATAAACCAATTTAATCCTTCTTGATTTGGTGCCCAATCTAAAGCACCTATAAAAAATAATGATGGATAATTAGAATTAGAATTATCTATTATAATATTATTAAAATCAATACCTGTCATTGCAACATGAGCCGATTTTTTATTACCCATTTTGTTTAATACATTCAAATCTCGTGATGTTATAGGAACTAATAAATCGTATTTGTTCATATATTTTTTTTCGAATTTTTTAATTCTGTTAGAAAGTATATTTGTGTATTTTTTTTTAACAGGATTTGTTTCGTTAGAAGCAACGCGTTTCCAAATTTCATGTTCTATATTATGAGAACGTAATGATATCAATGCATTGGAGTGTTCTTTAATGATGTCAATATATGGAGCAAGATAAATTCCTTCTAGCTGAACTATATTAAAATCTTCTGATTTTAATATGTTTATAAGCTTGTTTGTAAAATCATCAGAAATAAAACGTACTGCATTGTAAGGTAAATCCGAAAAGAACAAGTTTATTAAAGCATCTTTTTTGTTTATATCTGTTTCAACCTCAATTGTTTCAAATGTAATTTTATTTGTAATTTCTTCAGGAATATCATTAATATTAAATGAGTGTTTTGGTGTATTCATTGCCAAAATTGTTACTTTATTACCCAAATCGGCAAAACTTTTACTCATATTTAAAGTAGCAATACTACCACCATCATTAGGTGGGTAGGGCATTTTATTAGTAAGTTGAAGAATATTCATATAAGTTGACAGTTCGTAAAGTTTGTAAAGTTCATAAAGTTGGCTTCGACTTAAAGTTTGTAAAGTTCATAAAGCAAAAGTTTGTTTTTGTTACTTTCAACTTTATGAACTTTTAACTTTAAACTATAAGTATTTATCGAACTTACTCCATAGTTTTTCTCTATAATTTTCTCTTTCGTATGGTTCGCAGTCATCAATAGAATCAATTTGTTTAGTGGTGTAAATCATATTTTCTTTAAATTTAGGAGCACGCCTAACACCTTCGCCAATATTAATTAAAACTATATCGTCATTTTTAATAAGTTTTTGTTGCACCGATTTTAAAAAACCACCAACTGCTATTGTAGAAGCAGGACCAATTCTAACACCTTTTTCGTAAGCAATTAATCTAGCAATATCGTAAAGTTCATCTTCGCTAAACGTAATAATTTCGCCACCAGATTTTTTAACCAAACTTGCAATAATAGGATAAGTTGCCGGATTACCGGTTGCTAAGGTAGGCACAGCTGTTACAGGGCTTTCGATAATAGGGTAGTCTTGCTCCCAACCATCGGGAAAACCTGCTTTTTTAGCTTTTTCCCAACCTCTTGTCATTGGGTCGCAATTACTTGGCTGAACCATAATATATTTAGGGTACTGAGTAATTAAACCCAATTCTTTTAAATCGTCGTAAGCTTTATCTATTGCAATAGGACCTGTTCCGCCACTAAGTGCTTGTACATAAACAGTTGGAAAAGTTTCCATTTGACGCAACCACTCAAATGCCATAGTTTTTTTAGCTTCTACACGAGCAGGGTCAACATTTCCACCAGACATAGGGATATTATATTTTGCAGAATATTCTGCTGCAATTTTCTTTGCATGAGCATAATCGCCGTTTACTCTGTAAACTCTCTGACCATAAGCAGAAATCTCGGCTTCGTTTGCCATTAGTGCATCTTGCGGAATAAATACTGATAAAGAAATACCTGCTTTGGCTAAATAATATGCAAAACCTGTTGCTATATTGCCGGTACTAGCAACACAATATTGTTTTACTCCATTTTCTTTTAGAACACTTGCTGCCATTGATGCGGCAACATCTTTAAATGTTCCTGTTCCAGGGTTTAGGTCGTTACGATAAACAAATACCTTACAGTTAATTCCTGCTTTTTCGGCAAGTTTCTGTAAAGTAGGACAGACTTCTACTGGTATAACACCTTCACCTTCAGTTACTATGTTGTCTTTATTGTTTAATGGTAAATAATCGAAATATGCATAGAAATTTTTCGGGTTTGCGTCTTTGCTTATCAATTCTTTTACCTTATTTATATCAGTTGTGTATTCAACTTTAGACCAATTAGAGCCACATTCGCTACATTTTTGTTTGTTTTCTAACCATTCTTTATAGTCTTTTGTAATATGACCACATTTGGTGCATTTTAATTGAAACTTTTTTTCCATTAATTATGTGTATTTTTATACGTTTGTATTAACTCCGAAACCTCTTTGTATAACTTAAGTTCAGAGAATTTTTCTAAATATTCTTTATGTAATTTGTAATCTATTTTTAATGCTTTTTCAAAAAACTTAAAACCAGCGTTGTAGTTACCTGTAAATATCTCGCATACAGATATTTTATACAGTATATTAGAGCTGTCGCTGATATTTGATTTTGCTTCGTATAAAATTCTTAAAGCTTTATCGTAGTTTGTTTGTTTTATGTACATTTCTGCATAAAACGACCAAAGCTCATCATCGTAAGGAGCAATTTCTATTGCTTTATTAAAATTTTTATCGGCATCGTCTAAAAAACCAAGTTTTTGATTTATTTTACCTAATTCTAAAAAATACTCTTCGTTGCTATCATCAAAGCTTATAGCCATTCTTAAGTAATATAAGCTCTCGAAATATTCTTCTTTAGCAGATTTAACCATTGCTATACCAAACCACGAATCAGAATATGTTTTGTCTTCTTCTAAAGATTTTTTATAGTATTTGTGAGCATTAGTATACTCTTCGGCTTTTTCGTAACATTCTCCTATCAAGCAATATATATCAGCTTTTTCTTCGGCAATTTCTGCTAATTCGTGAAATAATTCAATTGCTTCGTAATATCTGCCAAGAGAAATTAATAAATTTGCTTTGCTATAAAAAGCTAAATCGTATTTTTGATTTATAGTGATAGTAAAATCGTATGCTTCTAATGCACTTTCTGTTTTTCCTGCTCTTTCGTACACTATACCTAAGTTGTACCATATAATTTCATCAAAAGGGTCTTGGTCTAAATACTTGTTATAGTAGTTAATACTTTTTTTGTAATCGTTTAACCGCTCATAGCAAAAAGCAATATCGTTTAGTGCATAATAATTATTTTTATCATAGTTGTATGATATTAATAAGAATTTAATAGCATAATCGTACCTGCCTGATGTTAAGTAATTTAATCCGTTATGATATAGAAAACCTGCACTTTCTTCAAGGTTTATTTCAAAAGCTTTTTTTAGATATACTTCGGCAAGTTTATCTTTTCCTTGTAAAAGTAGGGCAGAGCTGTATGCTATTATGGTTTCATATTGATTTGGATTAACTTTTATGAGTTTTTCTAAAATACTAATTGCTTGGCTAGCATTAATATTTTGTATATGAACAACAGCTTGCCTAAGTTGAATAGAATCGGAAATAGGGTGCTGTAACATAGCTATATCAATAGCCTTGTTTGCATGCGATAGATTGTTGTTATCTATATAAAAATCAATTATATCTTCAAATTCTTCTATGTCAAAATATAATTGCTTGTTTTTACCAAGCATTTCTTCAAATTTTGATACAGATTGAAATCTATCGTCTTCTATTCCCCATTCTTTCATAATACAAATTTATTAATAATTTATGGAGTATTCTATTTGAGATTTTTTTTTTATTCACAATTTTGTATTTTTTGTTAATAGGGTAGTGGAGATGATACAATGAGGTAAGTTTTGTAGATTAAAAAAAAATCAATTTTTATTGGAATTTAAAAAATTAAGCGTGTTTTTTACAGATGTGAATTTGTTCTTGTGTTTTTTTATTAACAAAAGTAAAATTGTTGATTATTTACATTTGTATTCAAGCGTGTTGTGTTTGATATTAACAAATTTATAATATAATTTAACTTGTTAAATTTACTTATGTAACTAAAGTATAAGTTGGATTTTACCAAGCTTAATAAACATACAATCAGTTGTTTATCCAATTTACATGAAGTAATTAGTTACACATAAGTTTACAAGCTTAATAATATTACAAAAAAACAGCTATTGTAGGTAGTTTTATAATTGTAATTAACTACATCTCAATTAGTAACAAATATATATTAAAGTAAAACTTTATATTGATTGATATACTTACAGTGCTTATGTGTTAAGAGGTGGCGTTGTTTATTAATTAAGTGTACGAAAACAAGGGTTTACAAATGTAACATCAATACTATTTACAAATGTCAGTAAGTTGTTTTT
>Ga0256827_10001628_pt1 | contig 14418 bp, 11 predicted proteins | sample CV84metaG_FD_185977 | JGI IMG/M metagenome (GOLD analysis project Ga0256827, IMG submission 185977) | Hydrothermal vent microbial communities from East Pacific Rise, Pacific Ocean - CV84 | ecosystem: Environmental > Aquatic > Marine > Hydrothermal vents | place: Pacific Ocean: East Pacific Rise... | reverse complement strand
TTAATTCATGTGGTAAATGTGATGATAGTTGTTATGAAATAAATATAGATAATGATAATAATAATGATTGTGTAGAGGGAAGTGCTGATTATCCTGAATGTACACAGAATGTAGATGATGATTTTAATGATGGTGAGCTAGATGGTATTGGTACTGACCCTGATGACCCAAGTAAATTAACTCTTGATACATCAACTGTAGAGAATAATTTTATTTGGCTTGCAAATACAAATGATATGAAGGTAAGTAAAATAAATACAGAAACAGGTGCATTATTATTTCAGGTATCTGGTGTAGGAAATAATCCATCAAGAACAGCAGTTGAAAGAGATGGAAGTGTTTGGGTTGCAAATAGAGGAGGAAATGAAGTTTATAAAATTTCTGCTGATGGTACACAGAAAATTAAGGTTGATTTAGTTGGCGGTTGTGGTCCAAGAGGTGTTGCAATTGATAGAGATGGTAATGCATGGGTTGGTTGTTATGGTAAAACAAATATTTATAAGATATCTCCAACTGGTGATATTTTAATTGACTATGATAGTGGTACTGTAACTTATGGGCTCGCAATGGATAGTAATGGTATTTTATGGAATTCACCAAGAAATAATGGTACAGGTTTTAGAATAAATACAAATTTACCTCAAACTGATCCTAATTTTAAGAAAACATATTCTATTACTCATGTATATGGAATTGTTATTGATCATAATGATAAAGTATGGTTTGGTGCTTATGAGGATAATGGAATAAAAAGAGTTACCTATAATGAAGCAAATGACAGTTTTTCAGTAGAGTCATTTGCTGTTGGACATAGTATTATTGGAGCAAGAGGAATTGCTGTAGATGATAATAATCACTTATGGTGCTCTTTTAGTGTTTCCAAGATTTTAGTTGAATTTGATAATAATGGTAATTATCTTCATCAGTATGATGTTCATTGGAGTGACCCTGTTGGTGTTGGTGTTGATGGAGAGGGCGATATCTGGGTAATAAGTAGAGGGGAAAGTTATGCAAGAGAATTTAAGCTGAATGCTGATGGTTCAAGAACTGCTGTTGACCATTCTGTTCCAGGAAATCCATATACTTATTCTGATATGACAGGCTATAACTTAAGGAATATTACTGCTCAATACGGAACTTATAAAACGATTGTTGATACGAAGAAAACAGATGCACAATATGATAGTATTTCATGGACAGGAACAACTCCTAATGGTTCAACTATTAAGATAAGAGCAAGAGTTTCCAGTAATACTGATAGTTTTCTTTTAGATGATTCAAATCCTGCATCTCCTGAGTGGAGTAATTTTGTAACAACTTCAGGTGAAGCATTAACATGGCCAAGTGGTAATAAGCCAAGTGGCAGATATATTCAAATAGAAGTTGTAATGAATATTGGTACTACAAATGCAGACAAACCTACTTTAAGTAATATCAAAATTAACTGGCAAAGACCATAGTTTTAAAAGTTATATTTTACTCCTTTTGATACAAAATTAGTATAAAATCTGGTTTATTAATTTAATATATTAAATAGGTATACTATATTTTTCAAATAGTTTTTAAAAATGGAGATAATAAAATATAAAAATTTGTAATAACTCTTTTTATATGATAAAATCCCAAAATACTTGGAGGCAAATATGAAGCATAGAAATATATCCAAAGGTGTTGAAGTAATATCCCTAGATACTTATATGACATCTCCAAATTTATCAAATTTTCAAAAAATACTAAATTTATTATTAAATGATAATCTAAGCACTATAATTCTAGACTTTGAAAATGTTCTTATGATAGATTCTGCAACCATTGGATATCTATTTAAAATTTATAAATTATCCTTATCAAAGGACTTTAAATTAAAGATGATATCATTAAATTCAAAAATTTTTCAAACATTGGAAATAATGGGATTAGAGAGATTATTTGATTTTTATGATAATGAAAAGGAAGCTGTAGACAGTTTGAAATATGATTAAAAATAATGAAGAAAAAATTATATTATTTAAGAGATTTATAAAAGAAAAAAGAATTAAGTATGTATTTGATTCTTTAAAATTTAATATTTCTGATATAGACTCCTTTACTTTTTATCTACTTGAAGAAATATCTCCTAATCTTTCTTTTGATTTTAAATATAGTCTTGAAATAATATTAAAAGAGGCAATATTGAATGCTTTTTATCATGGTAACTTTAATATTGATTCAAAAATTAAAGAAAATGATAATGGTTTTGATGAATTTCATAATTTAGTAATTGAAAGGCAAAAAGATATTAAGTATTCTTCTAGGAAAGTTTATCTTGAAATAATATTTAAAATTAATAAAATTATAATATCTATTGAAGATGAAGGAGATGGATTTGATTTATCAGATTTAGAAATAAATAATTATAAAAATTATGGAAGAGGAATAAAACTAATTAAGGTTCATTCTGATAAAATTAAATGGAATGAAAAGGGAAATAAAATAACTATAGAGAAATATATACATGGATAAAATAATTATAGGATTATTTTTTTTTACAATGCTTTTAGTTAATATATTTATATACATTAACTATAAAAAAGATATTTTAATTAAGCAAAAACAGGTGAGTGAGGAGAAAGTAAAAAAATACCTATTATATCTTTCTTCTATTATAGAAAATAAAAACAAGGAAATAGAAGAATTGGCAGAATTATATGATGGTAATCCTGATGATAAGGAATTAAGAGCATCAATCGAAATGAAAAGACAAGAAAAAAATGCATTGAAAGAGGAATTATCTAAGGTTGTTGAGAAGAATACAGACAATAAAACAGCTTTAATACTTGAAAGAGAGATTATAATTAAGGAAAATGAAGAATTAAGTTCTAAAATAAAAACTATTGCCAGTATGGGAAGTACAGAAGATGATGATAATAGTAAATTGAATGAAATTAAAGAAAAATACAATAAATTATCTGAAAAATATAATAAAATTTTAGAAGAATACAAAGAAGCTAAGAGTAAATTAGAGGAGTTGGATGAAGAGTTTACTAATATATATGATTAATATATTATTTACTGTTTTAATATATGCGGATGTAAATTTATATTATGTTGAAAATGTTGTTACTGTTCAGAGTGGGGCAAAATTTGATTATAATATTGATTATAAAATTAAATCATATAATTTTGAATTAAATAAATTTTCAGAAACGGATATTTGTAATTCCTGTAAAAAACCCTTAAAGCTAATAAAAGCTCCATTAGAAAAATGGGTTGTTGTAATTGAATATAAAATTAATGATGAAAAAACAGTTGAAAGTAAAAATAATCTGTTAAAAAGATTAAGAGAAAATTTTATAATTTCACCTGTAAAAAAAGATTCAAATATGGATGTAATATTAAGTTATTATGAAGTTAAAGAGCTTGAAAAGCCTGTAAAAGCTCCTTCTATATCTGGAGTTAAAATTCTCCAAAATGAAAATACATATAGTAAAAAGATAATAATACCACCTAATGATAATTTTGTATTATTAAAATCAGTAGCACTAGATGAAAATAATAATTATTTAAAAAATGAGAATATAAAACTAACATCTTCATGTGGTAAACTAAAGATTAAAGATAGTAGTAGATTTTCATTTACTTTTTTTAAAGATGAACAAATTTGCTCTATTTATGCTCATCTTGGTAAGTATATAGATATAGTTGAAATTATAAAATTAAATAAAGATGGGAGTATGCCAATTAATTTTAATATTTTATATAAAGATAATAATATTGATAAAATTAATATTGATTTTTATACATTTAAAAAGAAGGGCATTGTATTGAATATTGATTCTACAAATAAGGCTCTTAAATGGATTGTAAGAAATGATGAACTGATTATGCAGATTCTTAAGAAAGGAATAATAATATATCCTAGAAAAAGATTAAAAAAGTATAATGTAGAGTTAATTGATATAAAAAAAGGTTTGAGTGATAATATAGAGATTTTAATAAAAGATGAATAGATTAATAAAAAAAATAAAATATAATATACTTTATAACAAGGTTGAATATCCTCTGCTACATATTGTGAATAAGGATGATTATAGCTTTTTTGAAACAAGAGATGTAATGTTTGAGCAAAGAGATCTTGTTACAATAGAAAATTTAAATACAAATAATAAAAAATATAATACTATTATTTTAGAAAATATAGAAGTCTTTCATTTGGAGCTTCTTCGATTATTAACAGATGATGGTACTTTATATTTATTTACAGATAACGAAGAGAAAATACAGTTTGAGTTATCAAAATATTTTAAATTTATAAAGCTAAATATTTTTAAATTAAATTTAGAATTTATACCAGATAAAAGCAATAATCTAACTCAGTTTTCTTCAAATGATAAAGATAAAGAAGATATAAAACTTGTTGTTGCAAGTAATCTTCAGGCATTAAATTTTACTAATATAACATCCTTATCAATGAATTACCTAAATACATATTTAGATAAATTCTTTATTGATAAAGAATTATATTTAGAGAAAAATGAATTATTAAAAGTATTTAGTGAAAAACTTAATCAATATCAGGAAAAAGAAGAGTTTCTATATCAAAAACAAAAAATAATGAAAGAGGCAGTTAATGATTTATTAATTAAAATTAATAAAAACAATAAACAAATTTATTCAAATCAAGTTAAATTATCTTGTTATAAAGATTATACTAAGTTTTTTGTTAATAATTTGAATAATGATGTATATGTTAATGAATTAGATGATATCAAATACTTAGAACAATTAATAAATGTTAATATTGATTTAATTAGCAATAATTTAATTTTAAATAAAGAAATATTAAGAAATAAAAGTAATATTTCTAGTTCTGTATTTACTGTTAAAATAGAAAGTTCATCTAAAAATTTAGATGAACTTAAAAAATTATATAAAGAGAATAATGAATTAATAAATCAAAATAATTTGTATGTTTCAGAAATATCTCATTTAAAATTTGATATAAAAGAAGTTACTGAAGAAAATAAGGAGCTAATAAAAACTATAAAAGAATTTGAAGTACAAGTTAACGACCTTGATAACCAAAAAAATACTTATTTTAATGGAATGCTAGAAGAGTTTAAGAAGGATAATCAAAAGAAAATAGATTTAGTTGTTGAAAAAAATAAAAAATTAAATAAAGAAATTGATGAATTAACCAATAAAGTAAAAAAAATTGAAGAAAAGAATAAAAAAAATCTCACACTTTTAGATGAGAAAGGAGTTTTAATACAAAAACTTAAGCTAAAAATTGATGAAATAAAAAAGGATAATTATTTAAAAGATGAGCTGGTAAATAAGAAAAACTTAATACTAAGAGAAAATGATAATAAAATTGCTGTTTTATTGGATGATATAAATAAAAAAGAGCTTTTATGTAATAAATTAAAAAAAGAATTAAAAGAAAATAATGATAAAATAAATTCAACATATTATAAAGAATTATATGATAATTTAGAAAAAAAATATAAAAAAATAAAAAATAAAAATAAAGAACTTGTTAATATTACTCAAGATTATAAAAAAGAAATGGAACAGTATGAAATAAAAATACAAGAATTAATTGGATATAATGAAAGAATTACAAATGAAATAGATATTGATTTAGATAATTTTTAGTTATTTTTCTTCAAGTTCTTTATCAAGTTTAGAATTCCATGCAACCCATTCATCTTTTTGCTCTTCTACTTCTAGCATGTCAAGTATATTCATTTCACCGTTTTCTGCTACAGTAACTTTCTGCATTTGTTTTAGAACAACTTTATTCCATTTTTCTAGGCTAATTTCCTTAGGACCTGAAACTTCTTTTCTCTTTCTTTTGTCGTAGTTTCTCATATCTTTCTTATTATTCTTTTTAGCAAGCTTTGATTCTACATCAACAATGCCCGTATAAAGGCTAATAACAGATGATTTATCATCATTAAAAGATACACTAAAACTTGTTCCACGAACTCCTGCTGTTGCATTGGTGGTTTTAATTGTAAAGTTTTTATTTTTATTTTTGGATTTAGATACTTTTGCCCAAAGTTTTCCAATTATCAGAAGAGTTGATATGCTTCTTTCTTCTGGACTTTTTACAAAAGCTTTTTCTATTTTTATTTTAGACTTTTGAGCAATTCTTAATTCTGAATTATCACTAAATTTTATAATGATTCTTGTTTTTTTGCCTGTTTTAATTTCACTACCATTATAAATATTATAATTAGTTTTTAATCTTTTCCACTTTGTTCCATATTTAATAAATGCATATTTTCCATCAACTTTAAGTATTTTACCTGAGGCTTTTTTGGATCTACTAGAAAGAGACACTGTAATGACTAAAGATAGTAGAAATATAAAGCCAATATATTTATATTTCTTCATATTATTTCTCCATAGAAAAGATTAATTCATTTTCATTAATAGTTTCTAGCTCAAGTTTTAATCCTTTCAAAGGTTTATTTGTAATTAAGTCTAGAAGCTGGTTGCTTGTTCCTTTGTAATTTATTCTCATTGAGGCAATCTTATGTTCCATTCTAAAGTTTTCTACTGATTTTAAACCTCTCATTTCAAGTAAGTAAGATTTTAAGTTTTTAAATTTACTATACTTAAATCCTTTTATTTTTAAAGAGATTTCTCTTGTTGAGTTAGCTTGGGTTTTCCAATGCTCTAATACTACATTTTCTATTTTTTTAGATGCAATCTTTCCAAAATCAATAAATGCTTTTTCTGCTGCATTAAAATCATTACTTGAAGTGTTATTATTATTTGCCTTTATGACAATTGTATTAATAATTTCTCCATTACTAGATTTAATTATTTTTATTGTTCCTGTTGCAACACCAATGCTTTTTCCTTGCATTTGACTTTTAGTAACAGTAACAGTAACATTTCCTGTTATTATATAGTTTGCATTATGTAGTGTATTTATTGCAATTATATCTTTTGCAGTAACAGCATCTATATTTTTAAACTGTGAATATTTTTTTAACTTATTTTTTAGAGTCGCTCCATCAACAAATTTAAATTCTTTTTTACTTAAATTTGAAATAATTGTACTCTCAACAGAACTATTGCTTGCTTTTGCATTGCTCCACCATCCACTTGGAGTTTTTTGTCCTAAGTTTTGTTCTGCAATCATTAATAAAAATCTAGGTTTACCCATTGATTTATAGAGTAATTTTATTGCAGAAATATCTTTTTCAATTTGTTCTTTGGATACAGTTGCTTTAATTTCTACAAAATAAACTCCCTTATCCTTTGGGTCAATTCCTTCTTTAATTACAGAGTATTTGCTGATATATCCCTTTGCTTTGCTATATATCTTATCACTGATTAATTCAAAGTTTTGAGAAAGAGACTCAGATGAAACAATTACGCCTGTAACTTGCTCAACTGCTTTTCTTTTTGCTGCATCAGTTGCTTTATCTTTTGCTGCAAGTTTGTCATTATTTAATATAGCCGCTTCTCCTTTAACGATAATTACTTCTGTATTTTTTGCGAATATACTAATCGAAATTAAAAACATTAATATAAAAAATAATTTATTCATTTCTACTCCTTTTTATTTAGTTATAAAAATAACATTTCCTGTTTTTAAAAATGTTAAATCAATTTTATTATTAATAAACTTTTTGGAATCTATATCTGATATGATAACTGTAGATTTTTCATTTTTTGATAAAGATTTAGCATTTATAACTAAAGGAGTTTCTCCTGTTATTTTTTTTGCATCATCTATATTTTTAAAATATGTTACAATTACATTTTTAGAAACATCTTTATTTACTGTATCAACAGAATAAATAAGTTCATTTGATTCATTTTTAATTGTAGGAAGCATTACTTTATCATATTTAAAATTTAATAAATTTATAATTAATGAAGTATATTTTTTTTCTTTTCCTGAAACAGGTTGTACTGCTTTTTTGGAAGTATATTTTTTTATTGGTAAAATTCCTGATAGTGGAATTTCTAAAATAATATCAACTCCTCCATCATCATAGTATTTTTTACCTTTTTCTTTTCCTCCTCTAATTACACCCTGAACTTGAGTTGCAATAGTCTTATCACCTTGCATTGCTTTTTCAATGGTAAGAGATGATTTGATTTTTAAACCCTTAACTACTTCTAGAGCATTTCTATAAGCATCCATTTTTGCTGCTCTTTCAGCACTTAGCCTTGCCTGAGATGGTGATTTAGATTTTAGGTTTGGAGCACCACTTCCTGTAACTATAATTACTTTTTTACTCCAATTAACCTTTCCATAAGAAAAATTCTGAATGTTATCAGTAGCAAGTAGAGAAAACGCACTAATTACTAGCAATATGAACATAAAATTTTTAAGCATAATACCTCCTAATAAATATAAAATTAACGATAACAAAAATTAGACCTAAGATAAAGATAAAAATTCATTTTTTTTTGTTTTTTTTTGAAACATATATATTTTTTTTGAAACATGAAAGAAATACTACCTCTTTGTATTTATTGAGAAATAATAAAATTTGTTTTTTGGAAAGAATATGGTTAGTTATATTTATGTTTTATTAATATTTATATGGAGTTTACCATGGAAAGAAAAAAGATTTTATTCCCAAGCAATTACACAAACAAAGAGGGAGAAACAAAAACAATTTGGAGAAACGGAGGTTATGGTTTTATTAATTATGATTCAGGTGAATTAACAAGTATTAACTTGTATTTAGATATATTTCCATTTGAAAAAAATATTAGATTATTTTTGAAGGAGCCTGTTGTTAAGGAATCGTAATTTCTAATACTTCTTAATTACTGGGTTTGTTTTATTTGGAGCGACAGTGATTGTAAAACTATCTTTTATTCCTTTTGCCTTGTTATAAAGAGTAACTCTGTGCTTACCTGCAGGGATTTTAAACTTAATTAAAGGAGTTTTTCTTCCAAGATTACGGCCATCAATTTTTATACTTGTTGCAGGACGACTAATTATACTTATAAAACCATATTTTCTTGCTGTATTTTTATTAGTGTTTTTATTTGGTTTCTTTTTAGGTTTCTTTTTGGTTGTTATTTTTATTGGTTGTCCTGCTTTATTAAGAATAATTGTTAAGCTTTGCTTAAATTTCCTATTCCATTTATATTTTATTGTTGTTGGTTGGTATCCAGATTTTTCAAGTCTTATTTTTATTACATTATTAATTTCAATTTTTTGGGTTGCAGGAGTTAATTCTGAAATAGAAGATTTTAAGTTATCTCTATCATATAGGTAGACTTTTGCTCCTTCAGGTTTACTATGAATAGTTAATTCTACATATTTTTGTTTAGGTTTTATTATAAACTTACTATTTTCTTTACAGTTTAATTCTTTAATTGTTGTTTTAAATAAACTTCCTTTTACTTTAAAGGTATGTTTACCTTCTGTTACATTCAGTTTATAAGGTGTTGAGCCTGATATTTTATTACCATCAACAAATAATATTGTATTCTTTAGGGTTTTAACTTCTATAGGAACTTGATTCCCCTTTTCTAATTTTATAGAGATTTCTTTCTTAGGTTTATTTAAGTCTTCTTCGGTAATTGTAATTTCTGAATTATATGGATTATAGTCTTTTTGAGTTACCTTGATTTTATATTTACCTGGTTTTAAATTTTTTATTTCTGCTAATGATTTATCAGATATTAATTTTTCATTAAAAAATATTTTTGAATCTTTTGGCTCTACTTTAATAAGAAGAGTTTCAAGAGATTTTTGTTTTAGTTGAAACATTAAACTAGTAATACCTGAAAGATACTGGTCGTATGTTATTCCATAGGTTTTAATTGCTTGGTTATTTTGCATTGATTGTAGTAATTCAGCATCCTTTTTAGTTAGTTTAGGGATTTTTATTTTTTTTGTTTGAGTAATATATCCTGGTTTTTCTATTTTTAAGTCATGATTACCTGGTTTGATATTTTTAACAAGATATGGAGCTGATTCATTCTTTCTTAATAGTTTATTATCAAGATATATATTAAATATTCTATTTGGAATAACTTGTAAATCTATACTCATTTCATACTCAAGATATTGTTGATCTACACTATTTATTGAATCATTATTAAAAAATTGTGTATACAAGAATACGGATGTTAGAAGTAAAATAACTATAGACATTATAGAAATCAATATTTTATTATTCTTTTCTTTTCTTTTCTTTTCTTTTATTACATTTGCTAAGTTTTTCTTTGGTAAATTTTTTAATTTAGGATTTTTACGATTCGCGTTTGAGTCCTTATTTGGATTTTCACCAACAAAGGATGGAGCTTTATCAAAAATTTGAGTTTCTAATTCATCATCATCCCATTCCATTACTTCTGGAGTATTTGGTTTAGGAGCAGGTTTTGATAAGCTTTCAAAATGTGAATTATCATAGTTATCATATTGTTTTAATCTTTTTAAATCTTTTTCAATATCTTTACTATAGGTTTTTTTCATCCATGTTGATAAATCTGTTCTTGAATACATATAGTTATTCAGAATCATGAATTTTTGTAAGTCATCATGCATATCATGAGCGTAACTATATCTTTGTTCTCTTTTGGATGTAAGAGCCTTCATTACTATTTTTTCAAGTTCTTTTGGGATTTTTGGGTTTCTTTTTGTAGGTAATTCTATTTCGACATTTCTAATTTTTTCTAGTGTTGAAAAATCTGTTTCACCCTGAAAAAGCCTAGTTCCTGTTACTAATTCATAGAATATAATACCTATTGCAAAAACATCAGACCTTCTGTCAATAGTTTTACCACGAACTTGTTCAGGAGACATGTATCCAAATTTTCCTTTTAATATACCTGCTTCTGTTTTTGATGATTTATTTTTTGCTTTAGCAATACCAAAGTCAATAACTTTAACCTCACCATCATAGGATATTCTTATGTTTTGAGGAGAAACATCTCTGTGGATAATGTTTAAATCATTACCTCTGTCATCTTTTTTTCTATGAGCATAATCAAGTCCTGCACATATCTGAGAGACAATATAACTTGCCTGAGCTAACTCCATTGCTTCATTATTTCTTTTATTTTGCTCAAAAAGCTGTTTTAAATCCTTACCATTAATGAATTCCATCGCAATAAAGTAACTATCATCTATTTTACCAAGTTCATAAACTTGAGCAATATTGGCGTGCTGAAGCCTTACTGTAATTTTTGCCTCATCAATAAACATCTTGATGAATTCATCATCTTCTGCAATAGATGGTAAAATTCTTTTTATCGCAACAAGCTTTTCAAAACCTTCAACTCCAAAAGTTTTAGCTTTGAATACTTCTGCCATTCCACCAACATTTATTCTTTGTAATAATAAGTATTTACCAAATTTTATAGCATCTTTCAAAATAAAACCTAAAACAATACAATTGTAAGTATATATTTTTAGATTATAAAGTCAATAATTTTTATAATTAATATGTGATATTATCAGATGTTTTTACATTAAAAACATTTAATTGAAAATTATTTATAAAAGTAGTATATACTTAGAGACTATGTTTAGGAGTTTAAAATGAAAGAGAAGTGGTTTGTTCCTTATAAATACAGAATGGTAGAGAAGATTTCTATTCCTTTAAAAGAAGAAAGGTTAGAGATATTAAAAAAAGGTGGATACAACATGTTTCATATTAAGGCAAAAGATGTTTATATTGATTTGCTTACAGATAGTGGAACTGGAACAATGAGCAATATTCAGTGGTCTAAAATCATTATGGGTGATGAATCCTATGCAGGAAGCAGGTCATTTTTAGAAATAAAGGATATTGTTGAAGAATTAATGGGTATTCCATTTGTAATTCCTGTTCATCAGGGAAGAGCTGCTGAAAAGGTTTTAAATACTGTTATGATAAAAGAAGGACAATTTGTTCCTGGCAATACGCATTTTGATACAACAAAAGGGCATATTGAAAATTCAGGTGGTAGAGCAATTGATTTAACAATAGATGAATCTGCTGATAGTGCAATTTATCATCCCTTTAAAGGAAATGTAGACCTTAATAAACTAAGAGATTTTGTTACAGAACACAAAAGAGAAAATATTGCATATATTTTACTTACAATTACTTGTAATTCAGGTGGTGGTCAACCTGTTTCTCTTGAGAATATAGAAGAAACTCATAAAATTGCGAAAGAAAATGGTATTCCATTATTTTTTGATGCAGCAAGATTTGCAGAAAATGCTTATTTTATTAAGAAAAGAGAAAATAAATATAAAACATGGACTATTAAAGAAATTGTCAAAAAAATGTTTTCACTTGTAGAAGGTTTTACAATGTCTTCTAAAAAAGATGCAATTGTTCCTATGGGAGGTTTAATTGGACTTCGTAGTGAACAACTTTTTCATGATTTAGCAACTCCAACAATTTTAAATGAGGGTTATTTAACTTATGGTGGAATGAGTGGAATGGTTATGGGAGCATTGGCACAAGGTTTACATGAAGTAACAGAATTTGATTATCTTCATTATAGAATTGGGCAAGTACAAATGCTTGGTGATGTATTGAAAGAAGCAGGAGTACCAATTGTTGAGCCTGTTGGAGGCCATGCTGTATTTTTAGATGGAAGAAAGTTTTATCCTAATATTCCAGAAAATGAATTTCCTGCTCAGTACTTAACTGCAGCACTTTATGAAGCAGGTGGAGTAAGACCTGTTGAAATAGGCTCTAATTTAATCGGAAGAGACCCTGATACAGGAGAAAATCTAAGACCTAAGCTTGATTTATGCAGGCTTGCAATTCCAAGAAGAACATATTCTTACGAACACATGATGTATACCGCTGAAACAATTAAAGAAGTTTTTAAAAATGCACATAAAATTAAGCATGGTTTAAAAATAGATATTGAAGGAACCGGAATCAGACACTTTTCAACTACTTTTAAATTGGTAAATTCTAAAAAGAAGTCTTTATTATAAAATGCTAAACACAAACGAAATATTCTTATTATTTGAAGATAGAATAAATCAAAATAGAAGTTTTTTATTCACATCTCCGATTGATACACTTATTGCTAAAAATAAAAATGAATTGAAACTAGTTTACAATAAAATAGAAGAATATAAAAAGCAAAATAAATATATTGCAGGATACTTATCTTATGAGAATGAAGCTGAATTCTATGTATTTAACAGTGTTAAACAACTGAGTAATATTAAGCTAAATGATTATTTTACTGGTATTGGGAAAAATTCATATATCTACGATTTTAAAACCAATATAACTCAAATGGAGTATATTAATAAATTAAAAAAATTAAAAAAATATCTTAAAAATGGAGAGACTTATCAAACAAATTTTACTTTTAAAGCTAAGTTTAACTTTACTGAAAATCCTTTAAGTCTTTATAAAAGTCTAAGAGAAAAACAAATTGTTGAATATGGAGCTTTTTTAAATCTAAATAATAAAACAATAATTTCACTTTCTCCCGAATTATTTTTACAAAAAACAGGGCGTACTTTAGTTTCAAAGCCAATGAAAGGAACATTGAAAACAGATGGTAAAGAAAGTGATAAATATTATATAGAAAAAATGCAAACTGATGAAAAAACAATTTCTGAAAATTTAATGATTGTTGATTTAATAAGAAATGATTTTACTAAAATTTCAAAACCTAAAACTCTTAGTGTTGAAAACCTTTTTGAAGTTCAAAAGTTTAAAACAGTTTACCAAATGATTTCAACAGTAAAATCAGAAGTTGAACAGGATATTGAATTTGAAAAAGTAATGAATGCTTTATTTCCATGTGGTTCAATTACAGGAGCTCCTAAAAAAAGAACAATGGAGATAATTAATGAGCTTGAAAAAGAAAAAAGAGGGATTTATACAGGAATAATTGGATTTATTACTCCTGAAAATGATTTTACCTTTAATATTGCAATCAGAACTCTTGAAATTGATAAAAATACTTTCTCAAAAGCATCTATGGGAATTGGTGGAGGAATATTATATGATAGCAATGTTGAATCTGAGTGGGAAGAAGCATTATTAAAATCAAAGTTTTTAAGAAATCTAAACGAAGATATAGTAATTTTAGAAACAATGCTTAAAAAAGATGGCAAAATTGAATATGAAAAAGAGCATATAAATAGAATGAATAATAGTATGAAGTTTTTTTCAACAAATAAAAAAAGAATACGAATTTTAAAACCAAGAAAACATTTATTAAATCCTAAAATAGTGATTTCAAATATAAAAATAGACCAGAATTGTATATTTAGAAGACATAAAACTAATAAAAGAGAGCTTTACAATGCAGAGTATGAAAAGATAGAAAAAAATTATATTGATCTTGTATTTTTTAATAAAAAAGGAAATTTAGCAGAAAGCTCAAGGCATAATATTTATATAGAAAAAAATGGTAAAATTTATACTCCTTTTATAAAAGACGGGGCATTACCTGGAATAATAAGAGGCC
>Ga0256827_10001627_pt1 | contig 14418 bp, 16 predicted proteins | sample CV84metaG_FD_185977 | JGI IMG/M metagenome (GOLD analysis project Ga0256827, IMG submission 185977) | Hydrothermal vent microbial communities from East Pacific Rise, Pacific Ocean - CV84 | ecosystem: Environmental > Aquatic > Marine > Hydrothermal vents | place: Pacific Ocean: East Pacific Rise... | reverse complement strand
TGTTCCTGTGAAGTTTATGGACTATGAAAATGTAGAAAACAACGACTTTTTGGTGGTGAACCAAATGAAGTTCAGAGGGGCTAGAGCCAACTCTATTCCTGATGTGGTGTTGTTTGTAAATGGACTCCCTTTGGTGGTGATAGAGGCGAAAAATCAAACAGTAGATATTAGCGATATTTCAGACCTACACTACTACGAAGAGAACTCACCTAAGCTTTTTGGGTACAACCAAGTGATGGGAGCGATGAATAGAGTTAACGCTTTATATGGAACCATTGGTTCGTCCATGCAGTTTTACTCTAGGTTTAATGAAGAGCCGACCGAGGAGCTAAAAGCACTAATTGATAGAGAAGTAACACCCCAAGATGTGATGCTTTTTAACCTCTTTAGAAAAGAGGTGTTTTTGGACATTGTCAAGTACTTTGTCATTTTTGAGGTGGTTGAGGGGAAGACCATAAAGAAGCTACCACGCTACCAACAGTTAAGAGCAGTTAACAAAATAGTGACTCGACTAAAAGAAGAGAACCGTGGTGGAGTGGTGTGGCATACCCAAGGGAGTGGGAAGTCGATTACCATGATATACCTCGCGACCAAACTACGAGCCACTTCTACAGGTTTTGACAACCCGACCATACTTGTGGTGACAGACCGTAAGGATTTGGACAACCAAATAGCCTCTACCTTTAGACGGACGGGTTTTCCAAACCCCATACAAGCAGACTCTATAAGCCACTTAAAAGGGCTACTCAAAGACAGCTATGGAAAGACACTTACCACTACAGTACAGAAGTTTCAAGAGAGAGCCGAAGAGGAAAAAGAGGTGGAGGTGCTGAGTGAGAAAGAGAACATATTTGTACTCATAGATGAGGCTCACCGTTCGCAGTATGGTTTGACAGCATCTTACATGAGGGCTTCTCTGCCCAATGCGAAGTTTATAGCTTTTACAGGGACACCCATAGACAAAAAGAGTAAAAGTACCTTGCGAGAGTTTGAGGGTGGCGACTACATAGACAAATACACCATAAAAGAGTCGGTAGCCGATGGCAATACCTTGCCCATACTTTATGAAGCAGGGCTTCCCAAACTTTTTGTAGAACAAGAGCAGATGGATGAGGTGTTTGGTAAAGTCTTTCAAGGGGTGAGTGAAGAGAAAGAGGGCTACTTGAAAAAGAGAGCTTCATCTTTGGACACCATACTGTTGGCAAAAAGACGCATAGACGAAATAGCCAAACATATTGTGGAGCATTACAGGAGCAAGATTTACCCTGACGGATTTAAGGCTATGATCGTTTGTCATAACCGTAAACAGGTGATTGCTTACAAAAAAGCTTTTAATGCCTTGGCAGAGCAGGGCTTGAACCCTTATGCTTCTAAGGCGATTATGAGTTTTGAGCATAAAAAAGACCCCAAAGAGTATGTTGAGTTGGCTGTGGACGAGGCTGAGATAAAGCAGAGTATTGAAAACTTTAAACTTCCATTTGGTGATGAGACAAACATGACCAAAGGTGGAAAAAAGCAGTATGACAATACGGCTTTTCTTATTGTGAGTGATATGCTTTTGACAGGGTACGATGCACCGATACTACAGACACTCTACTTGGACAAGGTGCTAAAAGAGCATAACCTACTACAAGCCATCGCAAGGGTGAACCGAACACGAACAGGGAAGAGTGCTGGGTTTGTGGTGGACTATGTGGGCATAACCGAACATTTGGTTCATGCTTTAGAGATTTTCTCTGGAGACCTAGAGCCAAGCGATGTGATGACCGACATAGAAGCAGAGAAGACCACACTAGAGAACAACCATACCAAGCTGGTGAACTACTTTAAAAAGTGTAAATATGACCGTGTAACGCAACGTGATGAGTTTCTGCTCAAAGCGAAGGAGTTTTTAGAACCACAAGATATAAAAGATGGGTTCAAACAGATACTCTCTACCTTTAACCGTTCTATGAATATTGTCTTGCCCAATGCTTTTGCTTCTCGTTTTGAGTATGATTTTAGACTTTTTAACGAGCTAAAACTGATGGTGCGTGATGAGAAAGAGAAGATAAGCAGGGAAGAGTCGAAGAAACTTCAGATGATAATAGACGAGCATTTGAGAAGTTCGGGCATAGAGTACTTGTTGGAAGAGCCTGTGGATATTTCTGATTATGAGAATTTTAAAAATGAGTTGAGTAAAGCAGGTCAGCACAATCCACTGGAAAAAGCCAAAAGCATCATAAAGGCGAACCAAGAGAAAAACCCTGAACTAGCACTGGAGCTTTCTGAACTGTTGAAGCTCATTTTGTTAGAGCGAAAGAGTGACCGAAAACAAGCCATACGTGACCTTTTTGAGCAGATGGAAGAGGTGATAGCCCGACATAAGCAGAAGCATTTGGCTGTGGGCTTAGAGAGTGAAAAACAGTTGCTGGTCTATAACTTGGTAGAGGGGAAAACCGAGAGTGCAAGAGCATTTACTTTGGCTCTGTATGAAGTGCTGTCTCCCTACCTTAGAGAGAGAGCCATTTTGTCCCAGAGTGGGGCTCAAAAAGATATGAGAAACGCTATAAAACCTCTGCTTGTAGAGCATGGGCTAGAGCGAAAACTCTCTAAAGAGATCGTTCAGAAGTTGGTAGAAAATGCCTAGAGTAGCAGAACGTGTAGCACCCTATGGTACAAGAACCATTGCTTATGCAGTGGAGCGAAAAAAGAGATTGAAAAATACCTACATAGAGGTAGACAAAGAGGGTGTACTCATACGCACCAACGAGCAGACGAGTGATGAGGAGCTGGAAGCTTACATCATAAAAAAAGCGAGTTGGATAGGTAAACATCTGCAAGGTTATAAAGCTAGAAACGATGAAGAGCTGGTAACAGGCTCTAGGCTTTACTATTTGGGTCGTAGCTACTATGTAGAGCTGAACCATAGAGAGGTCGATGAGGTGAGCGTTGCTTTTGTTCATGCGAAGTTTACAATAGAAGCTCCGTTGAATGTTTCACAAATGGCACTGCAACAGGCTGTAGATACTTTTTACAAAGAGAAAGCGATGAAAAAGATAGACCCTTTGGTAAAAAAGTGGTCTAAGCTTATGGAGGTAGACCCTGAGTATGTGGGCTACCGAAAAGCTGAAAAGCGTTGGGGTTCATGCTCTCCAAGTAATCGTATTTCATTTAACTATCACTTGATGAAACTGAGTTCTTCACTCATAGAGTATGTGGTCATTCATGAACTGGCACACATACGACATAAAAACCACTCTAAAGATTTTTGGGCAGAGGTGAAGAGGTTTTTACCCGAGTATAGAAGCAAAGATGAGAAGATTAAAGGGTTTGAGAAGTTGTTTTAAAATTTAGAATCTTAAGTAAAAAAAATTTAGTTTAATTACTTATCCTTATGCTATAATGCTTTATTATACAAAAGGATTGACAATGAAGCAGTTAAAAAAATATATTTTGGGCTTGGCTTTAGCCCTTTTTCTTTTGCCTACACTAAGTATGGCAAAGCATATTTGGGTAGGGGTTTACTCGAAGGAGACAGCTTATACTACGCAGACATTTATCTCTAATAAAAAAATCAAAAATTTAAATAAGCTTATTGAAAAAGAGTGGGATAAGGGGTTTTTGATTACTGACTTACAGTATGGAGACAATATTTGGACAGCGACACTCTCAAAAGGTACAGGCTATACCAATCAAGTCTATGTTAAAAAACGGGCTTGGAAAAATTTTGAAGCAGCTCTTGCAACATACTTAAAAGATGGTTTTGAACTGGTCAATGTAGAGTATGGCGATGGAACATGGGCAGCTGTGTTGGTCAAAGGGACAAAGTATACGGATACAAGATACGATGCTGTACGTTACTGGGATGATTTTTTAATTATGGTAGACAAACGATGGAAAGAGGGGTACTACCTTATAGACGTAGAACCTGCTGATGGTATGTGGGTAGGAGTTTTTGCTAAAAATACAGAATATAAAGAACAAGCATATGATGCACTAGATGACTGGAAAGGTGTAGATGCCACTATAAAAAAACGTTGGAAAGATGGGTTTCGATTGCTTAATATAGAGTATGGTGATGGTAAATGGTTTTGTCTTTTTGTAAAAGATGGACAAACAAAAGGGGAATCTTACAGTCAAATAGAAGATATACGAAGATTTTCAAATGATATTAGCAAACATTGGGATAAAGGATATCGTTTGATTGATACAGCAGAGGGTAGACGCTAAAAAAAGTTATTGTGGCATTTGATTTTGCTACAATAACTTGACCCACCTCAATTAAATTTCTTCTCAATTTAACTATACTTTAGGCTTAAGAATATTCTCTTAAGGATTTTTATATGAGAAAAATATTTATAGTACTTTTTTTGCTACTATCATCTGCTTTTGCTACACCGGACAGTAATGAAACAGATAAAAATACCACAAATACGACTACATGGAACCCTAAACCCCTTGAAAAAACGTATACTTTAGATTATGATAAAAATACGACCTGTTTGGTTCGAAAAATTTTAGTCTATAAAGAGCCAAAATGGGTAGCTAAAATAGAGATACGCAATGGAAAAACTGTTTATTTTTCTTCACCAAAATCAATGTTTGAGTTTTATCATAGACCAGGCAAATGGTTTGATGTAGGGGTGAAAAGTGAGCGAGATTTTTCTAAGATAGTGGTGACAGATTATGCAACACTTAAGCCTATTGATGGTGAAAAAGCATTTTATGTTTATGGTAGCAGAAAGATTTCACCTGCTGGAGATGATTTACCTGCATTTGCTACCAAAGAGAGTGCAGAAAAATTTTCCAAAGCAGAAAATGGAAAACGTATTATGCAGTTTAGTAATATTTCAGATGCCTTAATACGACTTTTAAATGGAAGGATATAACATGACAAAGCCCACACCTATAGATGAAGAGATAGAGTTGGATCCTCGACGTTACATTATTAGTGAAACAGATGCTAAAGGGAAGATTACCTTTGCAAATGATTATTTTATGGAGGTTTCAGGTTACACCTTGGATGAGTTAATAGGAAAATCACACAATATTGTTCGTCACCCTGATATGCCAAAAGTGGTGTTTAAACTTTTATGGGAGACTATCTCAAAAGGTAGAAACATTAATGCTGTGGTAAAAAACTTGGCAAAAGATGGACGATACTACTGGATATTTACAGAGTTTGAAAGCATAAAAGATGCCGATACAGGTGAGATTATAGGGTATCATGCTGATAGAAAAAGTATCTCTAAACATGTGTTAGAAGTGATTGCCAAGCTTTATGCTGAGTTGCTGGAGATAGAAAAAAAAGAGGGTGTTGAGGCGAGTGAAAAGTATCTTATCGCCTTTCTAAAAGAGAAAGGTGACGATATAGAGTTTGCTAATATTATGGAAGAGATTCATCTTTTCTATTAAGCTTGATGTAAACGTTCTACTTTGTCACAGGCTTCTTTAAAAAGCTTATGCTGTTCTATGCCTTTTACGAGTAGATGTTTGTGTTTCTCAAACGATTTATAAACAGTAGCAGCTTTCCTTTTGGCATCGGTTCTATTTCGTTTGATATGCTCAAAAGATACAGCACCGTTAATTAACCCTTTAACTAAGTTTTTCAGAGGATGGTTCGCCTTACGCAGAGGGTGCCATGCCTCTTCTAGTACTTCATGGGCATCAAAATATTGCTCTTTTTTTAGAAGTATTAAATACTCCTCTAATGCCTCTTTGAGGGTATACTTTTTATTCAAAATGGAATTGCCTTTTTTTGAATTATGCCACAATAATTCTATTTATAAAAACATTTTAGTTTAAATTTATAAACCTTGACTTATCTCAACCCCAAATACTCTCTGTTTAACTATACTCTATAAAAAACAAGGGTTTTCTATATGAGTGAATTTTTAAACAATGAAACATCTCCATTTGAGGGGAAGTTCCCTGATGGGCATCCTGTTCGTACCTACTTAGAAGAGAACATACTTATTCGCTCTTTAATGCTTGAATTAGAAAAGGTTAATCCTGCAGAAAATTTAGAGCAGTTTTCTAAAGTTTTTGAAAAGTTAGCGAAGGTAGACCTGCATTTTACTCGTAAAGAGAATCAACTTTTTCCTTATCTTGAAAAGTATGGTTGGACAAGCCCTTCACAAGGTATGTGGACGTTTCATGACCAGATACGTGACCAAGTAAAATTGGTAAGAGAAAAGATTAAGGCTAGAAATCATTTAACTATTTTAATAGAGACTCAACAGCTTTTTAAATTTTTAGAACAGATAATGAATGTAGAAGAGGAACGACTTTTACCCCGAGCAATGGGAATGCTTACAGAAGATGAGTGGAAAGAGTTTAAAGAGGGTGACAAAGAGATAGGGTGGATGTTTGATAAAGACCCAACACCTTACCCTGCTGATGAGTACATTCACCCAAGTCAAGATACTAAAAAACGAAAACTTCCTTTTGGTATAGAGGACAAAACTCACTATGATGAGGGGTATTTAACTCCTGAGCAGGTAAACTCTATATTTAGAATTTTACCTGTAGACATTACCTATGTAAACGAGCATGACCAAGTGGTGTTTTATAACCGTGGTGAGGACAGAGTTTTCCCACGCTCGGCAGGGATTATTGGAAGAGAGGTGAAGTTTTGTCACCCACCTAAAAGTGTTGACCAAGTGATAAAAATACTTGAAGAGTTTAAAGCAGGAAACCAAGACTTAGCCGAGTTCTGGATAAACTTTAAAGGGCAGTTCATACACATACAGTACTTCGCTGTACGCGACCCAGATAGAACCTATAGGGGTGTTATAGAGATGAGCCAAGATGTGACTCATGTTCGTGGTTTAGAAGGAGAAAAAAGATTATTGGATTGGGAGTAGAGGTTTAACCCTCTCTCTTTGTTTCGTTATTTTCTAAGTTTTCTACAAGTTTTTCTTCTTTATTTGTTGTATTATTCTCTGAGTTTTTTACAATAATCTTCTTTTTTGGTTTTGAGTTATCTTTTTTCATCCACTCTTTAAAAGGTTGTAATGAAGAGATATAGTCAGCTACATCTTTAAACTCTTGGTCTTCTAGGGGCAGTGTGGGCATGGCATTGGCACTGTATCCAAATTTTTCTGCTAAATCATAAGGATTTTTGGCATAAGCCTCTATCTCTTCTTTATGTCTTTTATAGGCAACAAGATTGAAGTCTGGTCCTAGTGCTGAACCACCGTTTACAGTATGGCATATGGCACAGTTTGCTTTGTAAACTTGTTGTCCTGCTTTTACATCAGCGTGTAATTGGATTGCAGTTAAAAGTGTGAGTGAAAGTATCAATCTTTTCATATTATGCTCCATTATAATTTTTATAAGTTAAAGCATAGTAATCTAAATAGGATAAAAATACTCTTAATTAAAATATAAATAAGAGTAATATAATCTTATTTGTAAAAAAGTTACTTTCCTATTTTTATCACTCGACGAGATAATTCTTCAAAATCAATAATTTCTTGACCTTCTTTAATGGACTCTTTTGTTTTGTGAGCAGAGAAGCCATATGCCATAGGCGTAACGTTTTCTGTGTCATAAAATGCTTTTCTAGCATCTATCCATTCTCCTGTATTGACATCGGTTATCCATATAACGGCTTGGTCTTTCCATGTTATGTTTTGGTCTTGAAACCATAAAATGGTACAACCTATATCATCGAACATATATTTTTTACCTGTTTTTGGCTCTCTTACTTGGGTGGTATTTTTACGGTCGCTGACCACCATAACGCATCGGGCACACATGTCTCTGTCCCAGTGAACTTTGGCTACATCTGTTGTAGAACGTTCTTCACAACCTGACATGCTTAACAGTGAAACAAGCGTAGTAAAGAGTAGTAATAACCTAGTCATTTTTGAACTCTTTACAGACAGTATCGTTCATGAGGAAAGAAAAAAGTTCTTTTTTACTTGCAGCACTTACGTACTCATACTTTAGGTTTACACCAGCTTCAATAAAGCGTTTTGAAGATTGACAAACCCCTTTGGTTACGGCTTTTTCCATTCTATCTTGGTCCTCTTTTTGAACGGCTTCATCACTTTTGGAACCAGTGTTTATTTCAAAGGTATAGATGAGGGTGGTGTTTTCATCTCTTATTTTTGTCATCTCTGTATATTGGTCGACTTTTTGAGGAAGTGTTTTAGAAATCTCTTCTACCACCATTTTAATAATCTTTTTGTTTTGTTCTTTTATTTTTTCTATGGGGTATTCTTGCCCCTCTTTAATAATGTCTGTTGCATAGATAGATTGCCCTAATAACATAAGTGTTATGACGGATAATAGTGATTTGTTCATTATACGTATTCCTTTTTTTAATCTAGACTCGTTAGAAATTGTAACCAATTACAAATCTTTAATGTTTGATATAGATTAAGAGAAAAAGTAAAATAAAAAACAACATTTTACAACTTGTTTTATATCAAGGATTAAGAAATTAAAGCGTGATATGATTCTCTTAAGTAAAAAAATAAAGGTGCATTATGAGAAAAAATATAATTTTTTTATCTATTGTAATTTTGGGATTAAACTCTTCTTTGCTTTGTGCAGCAAGTGGTAAAAAAGTTTTTGAGACTTATTGTTGGGGCTGTCATCATCAGACAGCCGTAGCTTTTGGTCCTCCATTTGAAGAGATAGCTTCGAAGCGTAATGTAGATGAAATGAAAGCAATGATTACTGACCCTGCATCTGTCTCAAAAGTATTTGGTTATAAAAGAAATGCTATGCCGAGCTTTCAACTTTCAGATGAAAATTTAACAGCGATTACAAATTATATTTTATCTTATGCTTCTGATGATAATACAACAAGTGATATTAATGCTACTCAAGAGATAAATAAAACCATTATTGAAGAGCCTTATATGAATATTGCTTTAAAAGAAAAAGAAGTAGATGACAAAAAAATCGATAATAAAAAAGGTGGTAACTAGATGTTCAGACTCTCAAACCTCTTAAAAACAGTCACCGAAGGTAAACCTGCTCGTTCACTCGATGGGAGTATTGCAATTTGGAACTTTACTAACCGTTGTAATCTTTCTTGTTTACACTGTTATTCAAAGGCAGAACTTGATTCGGTCGATACCTTAAGCACAGAAAAAATCATGGATACCTTACCGAAACTCAAAGCCAATGGGGTAAAATTTCTTATCTTCTCTGGAGGTGAACCTTTGACCCGACATGATATTTATGATATCGCAGCACGTTGTAAAGAGCTGGGCATTGTTACTTACCTCTCAACCAATGGACTCTATGTGAAAAAGGGTAATGCAGAGAAAATCTTAGATACGTTTAACTATGTAGGTATCAGTATAGATGGAAGTGAAAAAGTGCATGATGCATTTCGTGGGCTAGAAGGGTCGTTTTTAGCTTCTATGAAAGCTGTTGATTTGTTGAATTCTTATGGTAAAACCAAGGTGGGGATTCGTTTTACGATTACCAAAGACACGTATGATGACTTGGCATTTATATTTGACCTAGCAGAGAAACATAACATACCTAAAGTTTATATATCACACTTGGTTTACTCTGGTCGTGGACTAGAAAACTTAGAGATGGACTTAAGTAAAGAGCAGAGAGTGACAGCTGTAAACTATATCTTAGATAAAGCTTTTGAGTATCATGAAACGGGTCGTGACATTGAGATAGTCACGGGTAACATGGAGATGGATGCCATACTTTTTTATGACAGATTTAGTGAAAAATACCCTGAATATGCCGATGAGATGAAAAATAGATTGCTTACTTGGGGTGGAAACTCAGCAGGGCGAAAACTGCTTAATATCGATGCAGAAGGTAACGTAAAACCTGACCCTTTCTTTCCGAGTATTATCGGCAATATCTTTAATCAAGATTTTTCTGATATCTGGACAAACAAACCTACAGAACTGTTACAAAAGTTACGGGTTCATCCTAGGGTTTTAGGTGGAAAATGTGCCGACTGTAAGTATTTAGAAATTTGTAACGGTGGTTCACGAAGTAGAGCCTATGCCATACATGGTGATATGTGGGCAGAAGACCCATCGTGTTATTTAACAGATGTGTAGGGTGTTTTTCCCTAAAAAAACACAATTAAGATAAAATAAAATACGATAAAAAATATAAGGAAAGAAGAGATGAAAAAAATATTATTGAGCATGATTACCACAACCATACTTTTTGCAGGAACGCCAAGTTCAACAGAGAAAATATTTGTCGTAGAACGTGAGAGTGAATCAGTTGCTATTATTAAAGAGGGGCTGACCAAGTCTCACATGAAAAATATGCACAATATGAACCATGGAATCATAAAGTTTGATGGTAAAGATGCCTATCTTATTTCTCGTGATGGCTATGTGGTACACTTTGATCCTGAAAGTGAAAAAATACTCAATGAGTATAAAACTTCTAAAAGTGCCATAGGTTTTGTGATAGGTAAAAACTATGTAGCTGTAGCAAACTATGATGATAAATCGGTAGATATTTTGACCCGTGATTTAAAACCGATAGATAAAATAAAAACTGGTTCTAAAAATGTGGGGATTAAAATATATAAAGATATGATAGTTTTTGCACAGATGGACAACGATAAAGTAACTGTTTTAAAAGATGAAAACTTTGGAAAAGGTGAGCCAAAATTTAAAATATTTAAAGAGTTTAAAGTAGGCGAAATGCCATTTGATGCGATGATAAAAGACAACACTTATATCGTAGGCTTCTTTTTAACCAAAGCATTTGGAGTCATTGACCTCGATACCATGAAGTTTTCAGAGATAAAAGTAACAGCAAAAGGGAAAAAACCTGTACTTAAAGTACCCCATTTTGGTTTTTGGTCGTTGAGTGATGAGAAGACATTTGTTCCTGCTGTAGGTGACAATGCTGTTATGGTATATGATAAAGATTTTAAATTTATTAAAAACATTGAAGTACAGGGGTTACCAGTATTTACAGCCCTTAGTCCTGACAAAAAATATTTGGCTGTAACCTTTTCAGGGAAAGATTTTCCCACCATTCAAATAGTTGATACCAATACATTAAAAATCATCAAAACTTTTACATTTAAAGGTAAAGTGCTACATGTACGTTGGTCAAATACTGACCCTGATCTTTATGTTTCTGTCAACGATGCCAATCAAGTAAATATTATCAATACAGACGATTGGTTTTTAGAGCGTGAAATTTTTCAAATAAAGAGTCCCTCAGGTATCTTTATTTATGAGCAAAAAGCAGAAGAGAAAAAAGTCGAAAAGAAAAAATAAAATTAATTAGGAGGAAGTAATGGTTTACTTAACAGGAGCAGGACCCGGGGACATGGAGTTGTTAACCATTAAAGCACTACGTGTAGTACGTGAGGCTGATGTGATTATTTATGACAGATTGGCGAACCCTGATATTTTAGAAGAGGCAAAAGATGGTTGTGAGTTTGTTTATGTGGGTAAAGCAGACAAACATCACTCTTTGCCACAAGATGAGATTAATGAAGTTATTTATCAAAACGCTTTAAAGTATGAAAATGTGGTGCGTTTAAAAGGTGGTGACCCTCTGGTATTTGGACGTGGAGGAGAAGAGGGTATTTACCTTTATGAACGGGGTGTAAAGTTTGAGTTTATACCTGGTATTACTTCAGCAGTAGCTGTACCACAGTATGCAGGGATTCCTGTTACTCATCGTGGGATTACCGTTTCGTTTAGAGTGGTGACCGGTCATGAATCTAAAAATAAAGAGCATTCTCAAATAACATGGGAAAACTTTAAAAGTGATGATACCATTATCTTTTTAATGGGGCTACACCGTCTGCAACACATTAGTAAAAAACTCATCGAGATTGGGAAACCAGCTAATTATCCTGTGGCTGTCATTAGTCGTGGAACCACCAAAGATGAAAAGACAGTAGTCGGAACTTTGGAAAATATTTGGGAACTTGCTAAAGATTTACCAACACCTGCTCTTATCGTTGTGGGAAAAGTAGTTGAGTTAAGAGAACAGTTAAGTTGGTTTGAACAAAAGTAAAAGTGTGTTTTTAATACTCACTATTTTTCCTTGACCATTTTATATATACTATGCTTAAGATTCTTTGAAGATTCGTTGAGTAGTATAATGTATTATAATAATAAAAAATATTTACTTAATGTGATAAGAGGTATATAGATGGTTGAGATACAAGATATTCCAATGTTTTCAGACTTGGATAAAAAGTTTCATAAAGAATTACAAGACAATATACATATAAAAAAGTTTACTAAAAATAGCATTGTTTTTTATGAAGGTGACGAGAGTGACTATCTTTATATCTTACTTGAAGGTACGGTTCAGTTGTATAAAACTTCGCCTAAAGGTTCACAAGTTCAGATAAAACGTATGAAAGCTCCCAATGTTATAGGAGAGTATGCCTGTTTTGAAAAGCAACCTTTTCCTGCGAGTTGTGAATTTATAACAGATGGCGTGATGGGTTTACTTCATTTTGATAAGGTATATAAGTACCTTGACAACAAAGAGTTCTCTTTGGGTCTTATTCGTTCGCTTACTTCAAAAGTTATGGTTTTGTCTGCTCTTGTACATAAAGAGACCATACTCTCTTCTGAAGCCAAAGTTGCTGACTTGATGCTTGAAAAAATAGATACCTTCAATCGTTTACGAAACAATGAAATAGCTGGTATTTTAAACCTCACTCCTGAAACATTTTCTCGTGTGATTACCAAGTTTAAAAAAGAGAGTATTATTCATGTAGTAAATGGTGAGTTAAAAATCCTTAATGAAGAGGCACTTTATATGGTTATAGAGACAAATACGGTTAAAGAATGTAGTAATTGCATTGATGTCTTTAAAGCCAAATTAGCAATGATGGAAGAGAAAAAGTAGTGTCTTTTTTTCCTGCTTATTTTAACCTCAATCATAAAAAGATTCTTCTCGTTGGTGGAGGGTACATTGCCTTAGAAAAACTGGAAAAGCTGGTTGATTTTACCGAAGAAATTACAGTGATTTCTAAAGAGTTTTCAGAGGATTTTTCTTCATTTGCAAAAGAGCATAACATAGAGATGCAAGAGCGTTCTTATGTTGAGGGTGACATAGATGGTTTTGATATTGTAATCGTCGCAACCGATACGGTACATTTGCATAAAGCCATATTTGAAGAGAGTAGAAGTTCTCGTATTTTAGTCAACTCTGTTGATGACACGGCGTATTGTGATTTTATTTTTCCATCGTATGTAAAAAGAGGGGACTTGACCATCTCTATTTCTACTTCTGGAGCTTCTCCTGCTTTAGCCAAACGACTTCGTGCCTACATAGAAAAACTGATACCTACTTCAATGGAAAGCTTTTTATCTGAAATGAAAAAACTACGTAAAACCATGCCAAAAGGCAAAGAGCGTATGAAATTTTTTGAAACAAAAACCGATAAATTTATAGCAGATAATTTTAAATAAAAAACAACTTCCTCAACACTTGATTTTAGTCAAATATAATTTCTTTCAAATCTAGTATACTTTTTTATAACAAATATTTATATTAGGGGCAATATGATGAAGGATGAACTACTCTCTATTATTCAAAAAAGATTTCCACTGGTTGCTAAGCCTTTTGCTGTTATAGCAGAAGAGTTGGGAACAGATGAAGAGACGATTATAAAACTTATATCGGAAGAGAAAAAAAATAATATTATTAGACAAATTTCACCTATTTTTGATACCAAACGTTTAGGCTACAGCTCTTCTTTGGTCTCATTTAAAGTTAGACGTGAAGACATCAACAATGCTGTTGAGGTGATTAACTCTCACCCTGGTGTGTCACATAACTATGAAAGGGAGCATACTTTTAATATTTGGTTTACTTTGGCTGTTGCTCCTGACTCTAAACTAGGACTGAAGAAAACAGTGGAGATTTTAGCTAAAAAAGCAAATGCAATGGAGTACATTATCTTGCCAACTTTGAAGCTTTTTAAAATCTCTGTAAAACTTAATACCACAGGTAAAGATGCCAAAAAAGAGACAGTAGTCAAACCAAATAAAAAATCTATAGAGTTAACCCCTTTACATCATAAGGTCATTGCTTTGGCACAAAATGATATTCCTATTGTTTCTGAACCATTCAAAGCTATAGTCGAAGAGCTTGGTTTAAGTTATGATGAGTTTTTTGATATTTTAAATGAATTAAAAGATGCAGGAGTTATGCGACGTTTTGCAGGAATTTTAAATCATAGAAAAGCAGGGTTCAATGCCAATGCTATGGTGGTCTGGGATGTCGATGAAGCCAAAGGTGAAGAGATAGGTAAAAAGGCAGCTGAGTTTTCAGCTGTGAGTCACTGTTATTTACGCCCAAAATACCCCAACTGGCCCTACAACCTTTTTACCATGGTACATGGAAAAACAACCGAAGAGACCAATGGCATCATAAGAGAGATGGCCGATGAAATACCACATTTTTCAAGACGACCACTCTACTCAACAC
>Ga0256827_10001626_pt1 | contig 14431 bp, 11 predicted proteins | sample CV84metaG_FD_185977 | JGI IMG/M metagenome (GOLD analysis project Ga0256827, IMG submission 185977) | Hydrothermal vent microbial communities from East Pacific Rise, Pacific Ocean - CV84 | ecosystem: Environmental > Aquatic > Marine > Hydrothermal vents | place: Pacific Ocean: East Pacific Rise... | reverse complement strand
TGCTATGGGTAAGAAGATCAAAGAGGAGATGGACAAACTCCAAGGAGAGTTTGCCGATGGTGCAGTAAAAAAAGGCTTTGACAGACAAAAAGCCTTTGAACTGTTTGATCTTATCGTAAAGTTTGCAGGGTATGGTTTTAACAAATCCCACTCCGCTGCCTATGCGATGATAACCTTTTACACCTCTTACTTGAAACACTACTACCCGACAGAGTTTATGGCAGCGATCCTTACACTGGAAAAGAACAATACAGACAAAGTGGTTAAGTATGTTGATGAACTGAAACAGATGGGTATCAAACTTCTTCCGCCTGACATCAACAAGTCAGGACTCGTGTTTGAAGCACGCAATATAGAGGGTGATGAAGTGGTTATGTTTGGTATGGGTGCACTGAAAGGTGCAGGGGACATAGCTATTAACACTATGCTTGAAGCAAGAAAAGAGGGTGAGTTTAAAGATCTTTCTGATTTTGTCTCTCGTATTGATTCGAGTAAAGTGAATAAAAGGGTCATTGAAACCCTCACTAAAGCAGGGGCATTTGACAGCTTTGGTTACAGTAGAAAAGCGATGCTTTCACAAATTGAAATAATTATTGATGCAGCACAGCAAGAAGCAAAAAAGAAGAAAGATGGTTTTGGTCTTTTTGGTGATGATGAAAGTATGAAAGGCACACCTGTAGATATACAAGATATGCCAGAGTTTGAACCTATGGAAATACTTGATTTTGAAAAAGAGTCTCTAGGCTTCTATGTTTCTGGGCATCCTCTTGACAAGTATCGTGAGACACTTGATGGCATCAACTACACGCTAAGTTCTGAGATAGATGATCTAGCGGACGGATCACAGGCAATGTTCATAGGTAAGATAGAAAACATTACAGAGAAGATAAGTAAAAAGGGTAATAAGTTCGGGATTGCTAACATCATGGACTTACATGGAAACATAGAACTGATGCTCTTTGAAAATCGTCTCAAAGAACTAGATGAAGATTTTGACCTTACTAAGCCCATAGCCTTTAAAGTAAAGATCACTAAAGATGGTGATTTTACGCGTATGAATATACTTAAAATTTCTAATATTAAAGATGCAAAAAAAGCTAAAGTAAAAGTAGAAAAAGCGGTAAAACAGGCAGAAGAAGCACTACGACCACCATTGATTTTCAATATTGACCTTACAAAAGATACAAAAATAATAAGAGAGTTTAAGGAGTTGATTGAAGATCATTCTGGAAGGAGACCGCTAGAGGTACATATTAAATCTAAGAATGGTACAGTTATTATTGAAAGTAGAATCAAAGTAAGTGAATTAATGGTTGAAGAGGCTAAAGAACTTGGGGTGTATTTGGAGGAGAGTTTGGCTGTTGAGGGGTAAGATATTGATATATCTTTTTTCTTAAATTGATAAACTCTCTCACCTTTGAAGATAGGTGAGAGTCAGGTTTTTGCATGAAGGGATGAGTGCTAAAACCTATGTACTACTAAACTATTTAATATAAAGAGGGAACAAATATAATTTGATTACCTTCTGTAGGGAGGGTATAAACCCAAATATCTTTCTCCATTAAGATATTATTGTTCAAATAAAAACTATTTGAACAATGAGAAGTATAAATAAAAAGTGTTACCAGATTGTTAATGAAGAGAGTATAATTTATATCTCTCTCCTTTGGAGTTAGGAGGAGAGAGATAAAGCATTCTTGAGAAAAGATAAATGAAAATTTTGGGGACTAAATTTATCTTATTTTTGAAATTATTATGTAGTTATTTTAACTATTTGAAGGAAGGGAATTCTTCCCAAAAATGCTTCTATAAATAACGTTGTTAAGGGATTTATTTTTCTTCTGTGGCACCTCCTTCTAGTTGGGTTTCTTCTGTTGAACAGTTTTTATCTTCTTGTTCTTCTACCTCTTCTGCTGCTTTGTCATTGGCAGCATCTAGTGCTACTTGTGTTACAGTAAAATCAGACTTAATTGACTCTTGATTCGCATGTAGAGTAGGGGTACTCATAAATAGTATTGAAAGAAGAATTATTGTTTTTTTCATTTTCTATCCTTTATGTGTAAGAGATCTAAAAATCTCAATTTTCATTTAATATCTCGAATTGAATGATATATCCGAACAATCAAATTGTAATCCAATTTTATTACCGTATTATTACCTTGATAAACACTTTTTGAAGATAAAATCTGTGTAATAAAGAAACAAATAATAAAGATAATTTTTGAGTAACCAGTAGTTTAAATAGCTTCATGATAAAAAAGTGTTACACTCCTATCACTAACAATCAAATTAAGGAAAACACATGTCAAAATTACCAAAAATCATATGGTCAAAAATCGATGAGGCACCAGCACTTGCTACGTATTCATTGTTACCAATTGTAAATGCTTTTACTAAAGCAGCAGGTGTAGAAGTTGTAACTTCAGATATTTCATTGGCAGGAAGAGTACTTTCAGCGAGTGATCTTGCAGACAATAATTTGGCAGAACTTGGAAAAGTTGTTCTTCAGCCAGATGGGAATATCATTAAGCTTCCAAATATCTCTGCATCTATTGGTCAGCTTAAAGAGTGTATTGCTGAGCTTCAAGGACAAGGATTTGATATCCCTAATTTCCCTGAAAACCCAAGCAGTGCAGAGGAAGAAGCTATCAGAGCAAAATATAACACTTGTCTTGGTTCTGCTGTGAATCCAGTACTACGAGAAGGAAACTCAGACAGAAGAGCTGCAAAAGCGGTTAAAAAGTTTGCACAAAATCACCCACATAGACTTAAACCTTTTGCTGAAAACTCAAAAGCATATGTTGCACATATGGCAGGGGATGGTGATTTTTATGCAAATGAGAAATCTGTAGTTATTGATAATGCACAGAAAGTAACGATTGCGTTAAATGGAAAAGAGCTTACAACAATTAATGCACTTGACAAAGAAATTTTAGATGGTACATTTATGTCTGTGGTTAAATTAAAAACATTTATTAGAAAAACGATTGAAGATGCGAAAGCAAACGGTGTTTTATGGTCAATTCACCTTAAAGCAACCATGATGAAGATCTCAGATCCAATTATGTTTGGTCATGCATTTACAGTATTTTTCCAAGATGTATTTGATACCTATGCAACTGAGTTTGCAGAGCTGGGTATCAAACCAAACCAAGGGATGTCTGACTTAGAGAAAAAGATCGCAGGTCACGCAAAAGAAGCAGAGATCAAAGCTGCATTTCAAGCGGTTGTTGAGTCTGATAATCCAGAGATAGCAATGGTTGATTCTGATAAAGGAACAACAAACTTCAACGCTTCTAACGATGTAATCATCGATGCTTCTATGCCAGTTGTGGTAAGAGAAGGTGGTAAACAGTGGAACAGAAACGGAGATGCAAAAGAGTGTGTTGCTGTTATTCCTGATGCTTCTTATGGTATGTTCTATGAAGAGATGGTAAAAGATTGTGTGGTGCATGGTCAATATGATGTAACAACAATGGGTTCGGTAGCCAATGTTGGTCTTATGGCACAAAAAGCTGAAGAGTATGGTTCTCATCCAACTACATTTGAATTGGCTGAAGCTGGTACAGTCACTGTAACTGCAGAAGATGGTACAGAGTTAATGTCATTTGAGTGTGAAAAAGGTGATATCTGGAGAATGTCTAGAGCGAAAGATATTCCTATCAAAGATTGGGTAAGACTGGCAGTTGAAAGAGCACGTATTGAAGGTGTTCCAACAATTTTCTGGTTAGATTCAAAAAGAGCACATGATTCACAGATGATTAAAAAAGTAAATACCTACTTGGCTGATTTTGATACAAATGGTCTTGATATTCAAATTATGGATATAGCCAAAGCAACAAGGTTTACCAATGGCAGAGTAAGAGAAGGTGAAAATACCATCGCTGTAACAGGAAATGTTCTCAGAGATTATCTTACAGATATGTATCCGATCTTAGAGCTTGGAACATCGGCTAAAATGCTCTCTATCGTGCCTTTACTTGCTGGTGGTGGTCTTTACGAAACTGGTGCGGGTGGATCTGCACCTAAACATGTGGATCAATTCCTTGCAGAGGGTCACTTAAGATGGGATTCACTTGGTGAATTTTTGGCATTGGCTGAGTCGTTAAGATTTATCGGTAACAAACACAAGGACGAAAAACTTGCTGCTCTTACAGCGGCACTTGATGAGGCAAATGATGGTTACCTTGATAACAACAAAGCACCTTCAAGAAAATGTGGAGAGCCAGATAATAAAGCATCTCATTTCTTCGTAGCACAATACTGGGCAGATGCATTGGCTAAGGGTGCAAATGCTGAGTTGGCTGCCAAATTTGCACCTGTTGCCGCTGAACTTAAAGAGAAAGAAGAAACTATTATTGAAGAGCTTCTTTCTGTTGAAGGTAAAGCACAAGATATTGGTGGTTACTACCATCCAAATGATGCTAAAGCAGAAGCTGCAATGCGTCCTTCTGCAACACTTAATGCGATTATTGATGCTATATAAACGCGTATAAAACTTCACACAAGGTGCATTGTGCCTTGTGTCTCACTTCTTTGCATCTAGTGTAAAAAGATGCACATAGAATGGTCGTCTCCTCGTTTGTCGCAAAGCATAATTGATAACGGATATTATGATTTATGTTTTGCTTTTGAGGAATTCTATGATATTTACTATAACAAAGGATTAAAATGGGTAAAGGTAAAAAAGTATCGATTATCGGTGCTGGAAATGTTGGGGCTACAGTAGCGTATTCACTGGCAATGAAAGGTGTTTGTCACGAGATCGTACTTCGTGATAGAAATATAGATGTAGCCAGAGGAAAAGCACTAGATATGTCGCAAGCTGCCAATGCTGCAAGAATGCATACTGTTGTATCTGTAGCAGAAGATGCTTCCGATATGGCAGGTTCCGATGTGGTTGTGATCACTGCTGGATCTCCAAGAAAACCAGGAATGAGTAGAGATGATCTGCTTATGATCAATGCAGAGATCACAAGACAAGTGGTAACAGATGTAAAAGAGAATGCACCTGATGCGATTATTATTATGGTATCTAACCCTTTGGATGTGATGACCTATGTGGCACTGAAAGCATCAGGATTTCCAAAAGAGAGAGTGATTGGAATGGCAGGGATACTGGACAGTGCACGAATGGCACACTTTATCCATGAGAAGATCGGTTATGGGGCAGGGCAGATCCGTGCTTCGGTGATGGGTGGTCATGGTGATGATATGGTACCCCTTCCTAAATTTTCAACTGTTGCAGGTGTTCCTTTGACGGATGTATTGGATGAGGAGGAGATTTTGGAGGTTGTAGAGAGAACCAAGCATGGCGGAGCAGAGATTGTGGGATATCTTAAAACAGGTTCTGCTTATTATGCACCTGCAAAATCAACAGCACTTATGGTGGAAGCAATATTGAAAGATACCAAGCAGATCCACCCATGTGCAGTCTATCTTGATGGTCATTATGGACACTCTGATGTGGTTTCAGGTGTTCCTGTTGCCTTGGGTGCAAATGGTATTGAAAAACTGTTTGAAATGACATTGAGTGAAGGTCAAAAGAGAAGATTTGCTAAGAGTGTTGACTCAGTTAGAGGTATGATTACAGTACTGAGAGAAAAAAAGTTTTTTGACTAAAGGATAAAGATGAGAGAAATAGCATTTGATGAAGTAGTAAAAGCGGTAAGAGATATCATTGTCCATTGTGGTACAGACTTACCTCAAGATACCTATGATGCATTAAAAGAGGCGATGGAGAGTGAAAAGTCTCCAGTCAGTAAAGAGGTGATCCGTCAAATCCTTGAAAATGCAGATATTGCAAAAGATGAGAAGAGACCTTTGTGTCAAGATACAGGGTTGGCAGTCTTTTTTGTAAAAGTAGGGGATGACGTTAAGATAAAAGGTGGTCTTCTTAAAGATGCTATCAATAAAGGTACAGAGCAAGGGTATACCGATGCATACTTAAGGGCATCAACATGTGAACCATTTAGTCGTGCCAATTTGAAAGATACGGTAGGGTATAACCTCCCTGCCATCATCCATTTTGATATTGTAGCTGGAGATAAAATAGAGATCGAGTATGCTGCTAAAGGTGGTGGTTCTGAAAATGTAAGTCGTGCAAGAGTATTTCCTCCTGCGGCAGGTAAAGCAGGGATCATCAACTATGTGAAAGAGGTGATCTCTGATGCAGGAGGCAATCCTTGCCCTCCTATCACAGTAGGTGTCGGGATCGGTGGTACATTTGAGAAAGCTTGTATCTCTTCTAAGCATGCACTCTTTAGAGACATTGGTTCTGTACATGCTGACCCAGAAATGGCAGAGATGGAAAAAGAGATCCTCGATGAGATCAATAAACTTGGTATCGGTGCGATGGGTATGGGTGGAACAAAAACAGCGTTGGCTGTACATATAGAATCTAACCCTTGTCACATCGCTTCACTTCCTGTTTCAGTCAATGTTCAGTGTCACAGTTCAAGACATACACATATTACAATATAAGGTAGGGAGAAGATATGGCAACGTATACATTAACAACACCACTCACTTCTGAGGATACAAAGCAACTGAAAGCAGGAGACACCGTTTTACTTAATGGTACTATATTTACTGCACGTGATGCAGCACATAAAAGATTGGTAGAGCTGATTGAAAAAGGTGAGGATCTGCCTTTTGATCTAGAGGGTTCTATTATCTATTTTGTAGGACCAACACCACCTAAACCGGGGGATCCTATTGGTAGTGCAGGACCAACTACCTCTTACCGAATGGATTCTTTCTCTCCTACTATGCTTAAAAATGGTTCAAAAGGGATGATAGGAAAAGGAAAGCGTGACCAAGGTGTAAAAGATGCTTGTGTGGCGTATGATGGTATCTACTTTGGTGCTACAGGGGGTGCTGGAGCATTGTTAGGGAAAAAGATCACCTCTGCAGAGGTGATCGCCTATCCTGAATTGGGTCCAGAAGCAGTACGTAAGATTACAGTGAAAGATTTTCCTGTAACAGTCATCAATGATACCTATGGAAATGATCTCTATCAGATGGGTAGAGAACAATATGAGATTAAAGACTAAAGTCTAATGTAGTGAAGGTGTAAATCCTGAATTATATAAGTGCTAAAATGCAATGTAAATGAGGCAGAAAATGCCTCACCCTCTTCTTACCCTTTCAAAAGTTATATTTTATTTAAATGATAAAATAAGATAAAAAATCTTTTACTTTTTATTACAATTCTAAACAATTATCACAAAATAATATTATTTCAATAAGAAAAATTGATTTATGTAGTATAAAACTGCTACTATCTCTTATAATCTCTTTTTATAATATTTATAATAGGGGTTAAATATATCAAACGAGAGGTGAACATGGGTAGTACAGATATAGTTTCAACGGATATATTGATTGTTGGGGGTGGTCCTTCTGGATTGTCTACTGCAATAGAGCTTGCAAATCAATTAGAACGAAAAGGTGAAAGCAAGAGGATAATGCTTATTGAAAAGGGTAGTACAATAGGCTCCCATATTCTTTCAGGTGCTGTGATCAGACCAAAGGTACTTCAAGACTTGTTAACACAAGAGGAGTTTGATGCTATTCCATTTGATTCCAAAGTAACCACAGATGTAACGGTAAAGCTGAATGAAAGTGGAGAGATGGAACTTCCTTTTCATCCCCCATATATGAATAATGATGGAAATTATATTGCTTCACTTGCTCAAGTTTGTAAGTATTTGGCAGAAATAGCAGTATCTAAAGGTGTAGAGATCTATACTGGATTTGCAGTGGATGATATGCTTTATGATGAAAATGGTAAGGTATCTGGTGTAAAAACAAAAGATACTGGGGTTGATCATCATGGTGAAAAACAGAAAAATTATCAAGCAGGTACAGTTGTTGAAGCAGATATTACTATTTTGGCAGAAGGTACAAGAGGAAGTCTTGCTAAAAAAGTGATTGAGAGATTTAATCTTGATTCAGGTAAGAATCCGCAGATATACTCATTGGGTGTAAAAGAGATATGGAAAGTGCCTGAAGGTACTATCGAAGCAGGTGCAGTCTACCATACATTTGGTTATCCCCTAGAAGATAAATCAGAGTTTGGTGGAGGATTTATTTATGGATTAAGTGATAATAGAGTAGCCCTTGGTTTAGTTGTTGGACTTGACTATAAAGATCCTAGCTTTGATACACATGCAGCTATGCAAATATGGAAAACACATCCGTATGTCTCTAAATTTTTAGAGGGTGGAAATCTTGTTGAATTTGGTGCAAAAACATTGCCTGAGGGTGGCTGGAACTCTGTCCCTAGATATTATGGTGATAACTTTATGATTGTGGGTGACAGTGCAGGTTTCCTAAGTACGCCTAGACTTAAAGGTGTGCATTTGGCTATTCGTTCAGGAATGTGTGCGGCACAAGCTGCTGTAGATGCATTAGCAAAGAAAGATACAAGTAAAAAATCTTTATCAAAATATGAAGAGATAGTCAATCAAAGCTTTATCTATAAAGAGCTCTATCCTACACGAAATATGAGAGCAGTGATGCAAGAAGGGATGGTACTTGGTGGATTAAAGATGGGAGTGCAACTGATTACAGGTGGGGCTTGCCTTTTTGTGCCTAAAGTAGATTCTGATGCAGATGAGACACAGACACTTAGCCAATATAAAGGGGTACCATTTACGCAGCGATTTGCAGGAAAATTAGAATGGGATAAAAAACTTACATTTGATAAAGTAACAGGTGTATTTTACTCTAAGGCAATGCATGATGAACATCAACCAGTGCACCTGGTCATCAATAATCCAGAAGAGTTTCAATCATCCAATATTGAAGCGTATGGTTTGACTGTTGGGGCTGCTTGTCCTGCTGAAGTATATGAACTTCATGTAGATAGAAATAGTGGTGTAAAATCACTAAGGCTTCATGCTGAGAACTGTGTACATTGTAAAACATGTGACATTAAATCACCAAATGGTGGCATAACGTGGACTACACCTTATGGTGGCGATGGCCCAGAATATAACTATATGTAAACCCAAGGAGTAGAAAATATGACAATAATTAGTTTAATGAAACAAGTACCCCTACCATCTGAAATGAGAATGGGTGATGATGGGTTAATGGACAGAACAAAAGCAAAGTCAATTATCAATATTGACTGCCAATATGGACTAGAGGCAGGTCTTCAGATCAAGAGTGAATACCCAGAGGCAAGACTTATTGTCTGTTCTATGGGACCTCCATCTTTTAATGAATCACTCGAGACGGCACTCTCAATGGGCTATGATGAAGCATATCTTCTTAGCGATAGAAGATTAGGAGGATCAGACACGTATGCAACTGGTTTGGCTATCTCACATATGCTAAAGCATCTTGGCTTTGGAAAAGGTCAAGATGAAGACTTTATTATCGTGGCAGGGCGTCAAACCTCTGATGGAGATACCGCACATGTCCCTTCACAGGTAGCAGAATTTATGGGGATTCCACAAGGAACCTTTATTGAAACTGCTGATTTTGTGGATGGTAGAATTCATGCAAAAAGAATTATTGAGGGTGGGTATCAGATGATGAACTTGCCTATCCCTTGTGCAATGAGTTTTACCCCAACAGGGATCGACCCAAGAAGAGCTACCCTTAGTGGAGCGATTAAGGCTAAAAAATCTGAGATCAAAATGTTTGATATTGATGATGTGAATTTGGGAACAGAACTTATTGGAATCGGAGTTCCTGGTGAGGGAGGAAGCCCTACTATCGTCTCAAAAGTAGCTACGATAAAGAGTGAAAGAGCCCCTGCAAAAATAGCAGAAGGGCACAATGAAGTAGATTTGGTTGACTCTTTAGTGTCTCAAATGAAAGAGGGTAAAAATACCCTTGAAGTCAAAGAGAAAAAAGCTAAAAAAGCTAAAAAAACAGATGATAGCCTTAGAAGAATTGACTTTAGAAAAGGTGCATCAGGTATTTTGACATGGGCAGAAGTAGTAAAAGGTGAAATATCAAGACCTTCATTAGAACTACTGACCCCAGCTAGAGAGTTGGCAAATTCACTTGAAGAGGGAACCACTGTTACGACACTGCTTATTGGTAAAAATGTGGGTGATTTGGCAAAAGAGCTTATTGCACATGGTGCTGATGAGGTGATTGTAGTTGATGATGAGAGACTTGAAGAGTATCGTATCTTGCCATTCTCTGAAATTTTTTCACAAGTGATTGAAGAGAGAGACCCTGAGATTGCACTCTTTGCCGCTACAACAGCTGGACGTGAGTTGGCTCCAAGAATCGGTGTCAAGAGAGGTTCGGGAGTTACAGCTGACTGTACACAGCTTCTTATTGGTGAGCATAAACATAGAAACAAAGAGACCAAAGAGCAGGTGATTTATGCTCCTATCTTGGAGTCACGAAGACCTACTTATGGTGAGTCCAAATTGGCTACCATTATTGGTTTCGTTTGTCCTCAAATTTCTACTGCACGTGCAGGAACATTTGAAGTGCCTGCAAGAGATGATAGTAAAGAGGGAAAAATCACGCCATTTACACCAACCTTGGATGATTCTGAGTTTGCTTCTGAAATCATTGAGACAGTAATCGGTGAAGGTGGAATGCAAGGGCTATTTGAGGCAGATATTATTGTTGCTGGTGGACGTGGAACGACCAGTGATGGTATGCAGATGGTCAAAGATCTTGCTCAAGCACTGAAAGATCAAGGTGTTAATGCTGAGTGGGCAGCGACACGTGTTATGGTAGATGAAGGTGTTTCCGAGTATGCTAGACAGATCGGTCAAACTGGTAAAACAGTCAGACCAAAAGTGTATGTGGCAGTAGGTATCTCTGGGGCAGTGCAGCATATTGCAGGGATTAAAGAGTCTGAAACAATTATTGCGATTAATGCCAATGCAAAAGAGACGATTTTTGCTAATGCAGATTTTGGTATTGTGGGTGAATATGAAGATGTATTGCCTGAGTTGATAGAGAAAGTAAAAGCTGGATTTACATTTGGGCTTGAATCAGATAAATAGGAGAGATAATATATGACAGGTAAAAAAGTAGCAATTATAGGAGCAGGTGCTGTAGGTGCAGCTGCTGCATACAGTTTAGCATTTACAGGAACATGTCACAGAATATTACTGTATGATATTTTTCCAGAAGTAGCCATAGGGAAAGCAATCGATATTGCACAGGCTACTATGTATTCTCCAAGAGGAACAGTAGTTGAAGCAGCAGTAAAGCCAGAAGATATCAAAGATTGTGATGTTGTGGTTATTACTGCAGGTGTCCCTAGAAAAAAAGATATGACCAGAGCAGACCTACTTAATATTAATGCAGGAATAGTAAAAGAGGTAACAGAACATATTAAAAAATACTCTCCAAATGCTGTGATCCTTTGTGTCTCAAATCCATTGGATGTGATGACATATGTTGTCCATAAAGTAACAGGTTGGGATAAAAATAGAATTATAGGTATGGGTGGTGCTTTGGATGCTTCAAGAATGGCATATCAGATCAGACGAAAAACAGGCTTCGGTGCATCTCAAATTAAACCTATGGTCTTAGGTGATCATGGTGAGCATATGATCCCTTATCCAGATATTACCAATGTGGGGGGTGTACCACTTGAACAGATCGTCTCAAGAGAGGCTATGCAAGATATTATTGCTAAGACTAAAGATGGTGGTGCAGAGATCGTCAAATATTTGAAAACATCAGCATTCTTTGCCCCAGGGCGTGCAATCTCTATTATGGTTGAAGCAATCTTGAGCGATGAAGAGAAGGTCATTCCAAGTTGTGCTATGCTTAATGGTGAGTATGGATATGATGATGTGACAGTTGGTGTTCCTTGTGTGATTGGAGCCAATGGTATTGAAAAGATCATTGAACTTGATCTTGATGAGGTCACGAAAGCTAAATTTGCTAAATCGGTAGAATCTATTAAAGAGAATATTGCTATTTTAAAAGATGGCGGTTTTTTTAATTAAACCATAATCCTTTTTAGTGGTGGGATTCCCTGCCACTAAAATCCCTTCAACTGTGTAAATAGTTACCACTTTTTTAAAATCACTCGCTATACTAATTCAATTAATCAAATATTATTTTCACTAGGCGTATAATATTGGAACTTATTGTAAAAGGAGTGCACATGAATATTCATGAGTATCAGGCGAAACAAATATTCCAAAAATATGGCGTACCAACACCCAAAGGTATTATTGCTCACTCAGTTGAAGAGGCTGTAGCAAATGCAAAAGAGCTTGGAGGCCCTATTTGGGTTGTAAAAGCTCAAATCCATGCAGGTGGACGTGGACTTGGTGGTGGTGTAAAACTGGCTAAGTCACTCGATGAAGTAAAAGCATTGGCTGATGAGATCTTGGGGATGACACTTGTAACTCACCAGACTGGACCAGAAGGAAAATTGGTTCAAAAAGTATATATTGAAGATGGTGCAGATATCAAAGATGAACTCTATCTCTCTGTGGTACTTGATAGGGCTGCAGAAATGCCTATTATCATGGCATCGACTGAAGGTGGTATGGATATTGAAACTGTAGCCGAAAAGACTCCAGAAAAAATTATTAAAATTGCAGTTGACCCTGCCTATGGTTTCCAAGGCTATCATGGTAGAGAGCTTGTTTTTGGTTTAGGTATTACAGATAAAGCTGAACAGAAAAAAATGATCCAGTTTGCACAAAAACTCTATACACTTTACATGGAAAATGATGCAGAGATGATCGAGATCAATCCACTTATTAAAACAGGTTCAGGAGATTTCATTGCACTTGATGGAAAAATGGGATTTGATGATTCTGCACTTGGACGTCATCCTGATATTGAAGCGATGAGAGATATTAGTGAGGAAGATCCAGATGAGAGAGAAGCTGCTCAGTATGGTCTTAGTTATATTGCACTTGATGGAGAGATCGGTTGTATGGTAAATGGTGCAGGTCTTGCGATGGGTACGATGGATACAATCAACTATATGGGTGGAACACCTGCAAACTTCCTTGATGTGGGTGGTACAGCCAACGCTGAGACAGTGGCAAAAGGGTTTGAGATCATTCTTAAAAACCCCAATGTAAAAGCGATCTTTGTAAATATTTTTGGTGGGATCGTACGATGTGACAGAATCGCAAATGGTATTCTTGAAGCAACAAAATTGGTAGATGTAAATGTACCAGTGATCGTAAGACTTGATGGAACCAATGCACCAGAAGCAGCAGAGATTCTTAAAAATGCAAATATCGACAATGTGATCGCAGCAACAGACCTTGGTGATGGTGCAGCAAAAGCAGTAGCAGCGGCAAAACAAGCTTAAGCTTGTTTCTTTAGAAAAGGAGAGTAATTTAATGTCAATTTTAGTAAATAAAGATACAAAAGTAATCGTTCAAGGTTTTACAGGTGGAGAGGGTACTTTTCATGCTGAGCAGTGTATGGCATATGGAACCGATATTGTAGGAGGTGTAACACCAGGTAAAGGTGGTCAGACACACCTTGGTAAACCGGTATTCAATACAGTGAAAGAGGCTGTTGCTGCAACAGGTGCAACAGTATCTATGGTATTTGTACCGCCTGCATTTGTGGGTGATGCTGTAATGGAAGCAGCTTCAGCAGGGATTGAGCTTGCCGTGATCATCACAGAAGGTGCTCCTGTACGTGATATGCAAGCAGCAAAAGCGTGTGCCACTAAAAATGGTATGATGACGATTGGACCAAACTGTCCAGGGATCATTACTGCTGATGAGTGTAAGATCGGTATTATGCCGGGTAATATTTTCAAAAAAGGAAATGTGGGGCTTATCTCTAAGTCTGGTACATTGACATACGAAGGTGCAAATCAAGTAGTCAATGAGGGATATGGTATTACAACAGCAGTAGGTATTGGGGGAGACCCGATTATTGGTCTTTCATATAAACAACTGCTTCAAATGTTCCAAGATGATCCTGCAACAGAAGCGATCGTAATGATAGGTGAGATTGGTGGAGATCTTGAGATTCAAGCAGCAGCATTTATCAAAGAGAATATCACAAAACCAGTTGTGGCATTTATCGCAGGTCAATCTGCACCTCCAGGAAAAAGAATGGGGCATGCAGGTGCTATCATCTCTGGTTCAGCAGGTACTGCAAAAGAAAAAATGGATGCACTTTCGGCAGCAGGTGTTGAAGTGGTTATCTCTCCAGCAGAGATCGGTAAAGCTGTAAAAAAAGTACTCTCTTAAAATGCTTTTTTGAAAGTGAGATAAAACTTCTCACTTTCACCCACTTTCTCTTATTATACTCTTGCTTCAAATAGTAACAACTTACCTCATAGACCCAATAATTATCTCTTATTCATACCAACATTACGAAAAGTAAGCTATCCTAATTTTAGTGATATAAAAAATCTCACTTAATATTTCAAAAATAAAAAGGGGAAAATATGGCAGCAATGGTAGCTCCTGAGAATACTCCAGTATGGGTAGAT
>Ga0256827_10001625_pt1 | contig 14431 bp, 11 predicted proteins | sample CV84metaG_FD_185977 | JGI IMG/M metagenome (GOLD analysis project Ga0256827, IMG submission 185977) | Hydrothermal vent microbial communities from East Pacific Rise, Pacific Ocean - CV84 | ecosystem: Environmental > Aquatic > Marine > Hydrothermal vents | place: Pacific Ocean: East Pacific Rise... | reverse complement strand
CAAGCTATGCTTAAAATTTTAAACTCTAAAAAAGAAAAAATAAACCCGTATAAATTCCCTAAAAGCTAAATGGATTGAGTATAGTATAGTTTACCAAGCAATTACATCTACAATACTAAATGAACAATTTCCACACCAACTCTTTTAAGTAGGTCTATTCCATCTGTTTTACGATATTTTTCAACAAAAACAACACGTTTTATTCCTGATTGAATTATTAATTTAGAGCATTCAATGCACGGAGAAGCTGTTACGTAAAGAGTGGCACCTTCGCTACTATTACTAGACTTTGCAACTTTTGTAATAGCATTGGCTTCAGCATGAAGAACATAAGCTTTTGTTTTCTCATTTTCATCTTCACAAATATTTTCGAACCCTGATGGAGTACCGTTATATCCATCAGAAATTATCATTTTATCTTTAACAATTAAAGCTCCTACTTTTCGTCGCTCACAATATGAGTTTTCAGCCCATATTTTTGACATTTCTAAATATCGTTTATCTAGTTTTAATTGTTTATCATCCATTTTAATACGAAGCTTTAAATTGTTTTAAAAACCTAACATCATTTTCAAAAAACAGTCTTAAATCTTTTATTCCATATTTAAGCATTGTTATTCTCTCAATACCCATTCCAAAAGCAAAGCCAGTATATTTTTTGCTGTCAATATTATTACTTTCAAGTACGTTAGGGTCAACCATTCCGCAGCCTAAAATTTCTAACCAACCAGTATATTTACAAACATTACAACCTTTTCCTCCGCAAAGCGAGCAAGTAACATCAACCTCTGCTGATGGCTCGGTAAAAGGGAAATACGATGGGCGTAATCTAATTTTAGTATCACGACCAAAAAGCTCTTGAGCAAAATATAAAAGAGTTTGCTTTAAATCTGCAAACGAAACATCTTTATCAATGTATAAACCTTCAATTTGGTGAAAAATACAGTGTGCTCTAGCAGAAATAGCTTCGTTACGAAAAACTCTACCTGGCGATATTGTTCTGATAGGTGGTTCTTGCGATTCCATCACTCTGGTTTGCACCGATGATGTATGGGTACGCAATAAAATATCAGGATTTTTCTCAATAAAAAAAGTATCTTGCATATCACGTGCAGGGTGTTCCTCAGGAAAATTTAATGCTGAAAAAACATGCCAATCATCTTCAATTTCTGGTCCTTCTGATACTGTAAAACCTAGACGTGTAAATATTTCATTTATTTCGTTTCTTACAATTGATAAAGGATGGCGGCTACCAAGATTAAGATTTGCAGCGGGTGCTGTTAAATCCATATCAGAACTAAATACAACATCAGATTCTAATTTCTTTTTTAGCTCATTAACTTTATCTAAAGTTTTGTTTTTTAGTTGGTTAATTTTTTGTCCAAACTCACGTTTTTCTTCATTTGGAACATTTTTAAAATCATTAAATAACGATGTAATTTTCCCTTTTTTTCCTAACATAGAAATTCTGAAATTTTCTACATCATCTATTTTATCGGCTAAAAAACTTTCAGTTTCTTTAAGTAAATCATCAATTTTATTTAACATAGCTTTATTCTTTATCAGGATTATAAACTACTAAATCTAAGAAATGCCCCATACGGGTTTGCTTAGTTTCTAAATACTTTTTATTATATTTATTAGGAGAAATAATATTAGGTACGCTTTCTATAATTTCTAAACCATAGCCTTCTAAACCTGCTCTTTTAATAGGGTTATTTGTTATTAATCTTAATTTTTTTGCTCCAAGCGAACGTAAAATTTGTGCACCTACTCCATAGTCACGTTCGTCATCTTTAAAGCCTAATTTTATATTTGCGTCAACAGTATCAATCCCTTCTTCTTGAAGTTTGTATGCTGCAATTTTATTCATTAAACCAATTCCTCTACCTTCTTGATTCATGTAAACCACAACACCTTTGCCTTCTTTTTCAACCATTTGCATAGCTTTATGAAGTTGGTCGCCACAATCGCAACGTAGAGAGCCAAAAATATCGCCAGTAACGCATGATGAATGAACACGAACTAAAACAGGCTCGTCTTCTTTCCACTTACCTTTAATTAAAGCAACATGTTCTAAACCATTCGATTTTTGTTTAAAAGGAATTAAATCAAAATTACCATATTCGGTAGGCATACTTACGCGTTCGCCTCTAATAATTAAACTTTCGTTTTGTAAACGATATTTAATTAATTCTTCTATTGATATTATTTTAAGTTTGAAACGTTTGGCCACTACCATTAGCTCAGGTAAACGAGCCATTGTTCCATCTTCGTTCATAATTTCAACTAAAGCACCGCCTTGTTTTAAGCCTGCAAGCCTAGTTAAATCAACAGTAGCTTCGGTGTGCCCTGCACGGCGTAGTACGCCTCGACCTTTAGCTTTTAATGGAAAAATATGTCCAGGACGTGCTAAGTCTGTAGGTTTTGTATTGTTGTCAACTAATGCTTTTATTGTTTCAGCTCTATCGTAAGCTGAAATACCAGTTGTACAGCCTTTACCTATTAAATCTACCGAAATAGTAAATGGTGTTTCGTGTAATGCATTATTTTTACCAACCATTAATTCTAAATCAAGATTATTGCAAGTTTCTTCAGGGATAGCAGCACAAATAAGTCCTCTACCATGAGTTGCCATAAAATTAACGGTTTCTGTTGTAATAGTTTCTGCCGCAGTAATAAAATCACCTTCGTTCTCTCGGTCTTCATCATCTACAACAATAATTACTTTACCTGCCTTAATATCTTCTAAAGCTTCTTCAATTGTATTGAAAGTAAAGCTTGATTTATTAGAATTTTCCATCGAAATTATACTCAATTCAAATTAATGTGCAAAGGTACAATTTTATATTCTCAATTATTAATTATTTTAAAATTGTTTGGATAGATTTTTGGTGGAAATATTTTTTTACTCTTCTATATTAAAAATACCTGTAGTATTAGATAATTCATAGTTCTGAAAATCTTGGTCAGCAACCATTCCTTTTCCTAAGATAAGTTCATCTTTGGTTGTAATTTTAACATCTTTATCGGTATGTATTTTTTTTGTATTTAAGTCCCAGTAGAGTTCTTCGGTGTTTAGAGTAACTCCATCAGAATTAATTACAATAACATTATTTTGAGCTAACCAGATTTTATCTTTTTCAAAATGTTTAGCATAATTACAAAATATACTTGATTCTAATATAGGATAGTTTTTATATGTTTTAACTTCTAAACCTTTAGGAAATTCGGTGTATGGATTTTCTTCATCTTCAACCTGAATTAGTTCTTTAGCAAAAATAATACCTACAATTTTAGCCGAATCGGTTTTAATTATAGTAATATTTGTAGCATCGCTATGTGGTGTTTTGTTTATTAACGAGTTTATTTTTTCAATACTATTTTCGCAAGAAAACAAAAGCATTGCAACCATAATGGAAGCAATGCTTTTAAGTATTTTATTTTTTTGCGAAATCATAAATTATTTATGGAAACGAGCTTTTGTAGTTTCGTTAATCCAGCATCCAACAGTATACGAAGCTCCTTCTGTTATACCTTCAAAAAATGCGTCCTCTTTTGTAGGAAAGTAAGCACTGTATTGACCAATTAACTTATTGGCTTGTGCTGCTACACTAGAATCAACTGATTTGGCTTTGCTAAATTTGTCAACAACAGCCCAATAAACAGCTGATTTCTCAATTTTTTTACTACCACATGACGAAGCGGCTGAGGCATAAATTTTACCTATAAAAATATATGGATCGCCCCAATTTGCTCTATTTTTTATTGCATTAATAGCATTTGTTCTAGCTACGGCATATTGTCCTTGTTTAGCATAAATTTTTGCTAAGTCAAGATAGTACTTTGCTTTTGTATCTCTCTCGTCAACAAGGTCTACAGCTTTTTTATAATACTCGGCAGCTTTTGTTAAGTTATTAGCTTTAACCGACAATATAGCTATATTATATGCTGCACGTCCTGAAGGTTCAATTGGATATAATGCTTCTGATGCATCAAAAAACAATTGACTATCAGTACATTTGTTCATTTCTAAAAACTTTGTAATTGTTTTTAGCAAGTCTACATCAGCAGGCGATGCTTCAAATTTTGGAGTATAGTATGTTGTTAATACATCGCAAGAAGCGGCTCCACTTTTAGCAAAAATACCACTTATATTTTCTTTTACTTTTATAAGTTTAGATTGTTTAGTTGTATCTTTTTGGGTTGATATATCTTTATCTAAAATATCAGTACATTTTGAGAAATTTTCAACTACTGTACCAGCATCTATTTTTTCAGCTTTGTACATTTTAGAAGTTGCGTACATAAAACTTTGAATATATGCGGCACTTACTTTTTTAGCATTAACTGAAAATAACATTTTATTGTATGCTTCTTCAAATGCAGACTTGCGATATTTGTAAAGAGTATAACCCTGTCTTCCACTAACAATATCTTTGTCTTTGTATATCTCAATTCTTTGATCGTAAATTTGCATTAATGTATCAAGATACTTATCAACTGCATCTTTGTCTTTTGCTTTTTTTGCATTTTTAATAAAAAATTTGTATATTTTTTCTCCGTCTTTGTAAAGCTGTTTTGTAGATTTAGGACAAATTTTATAAGCTACTCTCCAGCCGGATACTGCATCAGTATAATTTTTTTGTTTTGCAAATTCTCTGTATAACGACGAATTCATTACACATTTAGCTGAATCGCTTCCGAATTTACCGTTTTGTGCTTGTGCAAATGGCACTAATAATATTACTGCAAAAATTAATAATAATAACCTTTTCATTTTTATAATTTATTTAATCAAATTTTCTTTTAAAAAACCATTTATCCATAAAAGATAGGCTTAAATTAAAACCTATATACTTTTCTGTAACTAGTCCATTATTAGGAGCTCCTGTTTGTCCAAAAACAAATGCAAAATTAAATGATGTTCCAGTTTTTCTTATCGGCATACCAAAACCAAAAGTTATGCCAAAATCTTGAATTTGGTTTTCGTTAACAACAATATAAGATTTTTTATAAAACCCACCTATGCGGTATTTTACTCTGTTAAAGTATTTTAACGAGTTATGCAAAGGGGTTATTTCTAATCCCATATTTATTTTCGAACTATTACTAACATCAACATCTTCGAAAAATTTTGCTGATTTCCAATTAGTAAAAGTGTAATCAAGCATGAAATTATATTTCTTTTTGTACTGAATACCAAATCCACCCCCTATTGCCATAGGCAGAGTTAAATTATCTTTTGCTGTATTACCTATTTCAAGTGTATCGTTACGACCACCTGATGAGCCTTGGTAACTTTGTACTGTTGTAGATGTTTGAGAGGCAATATTTTTTTGCAAATCGTAAGTTAAACCTATAGTAATCTTGTAATCGTCAGATATTCTTGTATAATATTGTGCTGCAAAATCGAAATAAAAGTCGTTTATGTATGTTGTGTTTTCTTCAAACATATTACTTGCACCATAATCTGAAGGAAATACTAATGATGTTGTATTTTTAATATTTCCGTATAAATAAGAAATATGAGCACCTACTGAAAAGCTTTTTGTTATTTTAAATGCTTGTGACAAATAAAATTGATTTATACTTCCTACTCCTGTGTAATTTTGTGTAATTTCTGTTATTAGATTTCCTGCGTCATCATTTAAGTCTGTTACATTTGTAATGCTATAATTTGTAGCACTATATGGTCGCATTCCAATTCCTGCATAGTACCATCTTGTAATAGGAAATCCCATTGAAATATTTGAAATATTTGCGTAATAATGCCCCTCATTTATATTACCTGTTTGAACATTCGAATATTTACCATTAACACCAAAATTAAAGATTACAGTCATTGTATCAAAAGCAGTGTATGAGGCTACATTTTTTTCGTTTAAATAATTTTTATCTCTAAAAGCAATACCTGTAAACCCCATAGCAAAATTATTGCTATAGCCTCTTGGAGATAATTCACCTATGCCATATCGCGAATATATTGACGAGTAATTCTTTTGTGAAAAAGAATTAGAGAAAATTAAAATTAATATTATAAAAGATATTTTTTTAATCATTATATTGTAAAATATAGTTCAATCCAATAAGTACGAGTTCAGAATTTGCAAAGATGATATTTTTTATGTTCTTTTCAAAGAAAAAACTATCGCCACCAGTTAGTATTATTTTTAAGTTTTTATACTCTTTGTTAAAATTGTTTATATATCCATCTATTTCGTTAATTATACCTTGTTGAACACCTGATATTATTGCACTTTCAGTTGAGTTGCCAATAAAATTGAAATCATCATTTTTTGAAACTAATGGAAGCTTTTTAGTAAATGTATTTAATGCTTTAAAACGCATTTCAATACCTGGCGAAATATTTCCGCCTAAATATTCTGCTTTTTTATTAATAAAATCAATTGTTAATGCAGTTCCTGCATCAATAATTAATAAGTTTTCATTTTTAAATAACGAATAAGCTCCAATTATTGCTGCTAGCCTATCAACACCAAGAGTTTCAGGGGTTGAGTACAAATTTTTTACAGGTATTGGAGTTTTACTATTTAAAATAACAATTGGTATTTTTAATTCTTTTAATTGGTTAATTAATTTAATATTCTCATCTCCAACATTGGCAATAATTGCTTTTTTTATAGAATGAGAAGTAACATAATCATAAATATGAGAATTATTGTTAGGAAAACTAATTAAATCGGTATAATCATTTTTGGTATCAAAAACCCCTAACTTAGTGAATGTATTACCAATATCGACAGTTAATCTCATACTAAACAAATTATTTTTAATTTAATAATATTTTTCATACCTTAACAAGCTATTTTCAATACTAATATTAATTAAAATTTATGGTAACAAAGAAAGTTATAATAATTGAAGATGACAAAATGTTATCAACAGTCTTTCGTATGTTTTTAGCTCAAATGGGACACGAATTAATTGGTTTTTATGTGTCAGCAAAAGATGCATTAGAAGTAATTGAAGATAATAAGCCAGATATTATTTTAATGGATATTATTTTAAAAGATGATTTTAATGGTATTATAGCTGCAAATTTAATAAAAGAAAAATATAACATACCCGTTGTTTTTATTTCTAGCAGTACTGAGTCCGATATTGTTAGCGATGCTGTAGATTCGAATGCTTATGGTTATTTGGTTAAACCTATTGATAAATTTTCAATGCAAATTGCTATTGAAATGGCACTAAATAAATTTAGTTACGAACAGTCGCTTGAACTTACTTCAAACATTGTTACAAGCTTACCTTTTTTGTGTTTTACAACAAGTACTAATGGCGATATTTTATGGAAGAATAATTTTGCAAAAAATAACATTAGCAAAGATAAATTAACAAATTTTAGTAAATTATTACCCGATTTAGGTACATCATATTTTGAAAATACCATATATAAATCTATAGAAACAGAGAAAAAATTTGAAGATATTGTAGATATTAGTTTTAATAATATTACTAAAAATTATTTCATATCATGCTATCCTATAGAATTGCCAAATAAGCCAAAAGAAATATTTTTTTTAATTAAGGAAAATAAAAATAAGAAAGTTATTTCTGAAAATTCAACAAATTATAAATTAGAGTACGAAACCCTTAAAAATAGTATAAATGAAGCATTGTTTTTTTTCGATAGAGATGGCAAGCTTACAGAAACCAATAATTTAGCAAATAAATATTCAGATATATTAGTTGAAAGTGAAGATATTTTTAATGCAAATGTTTACGATATATTGGATTTTATTCCAAATCATGAATTAAAAAGCCTTATTTCTAATGTTTTAGATGGTATATCTCATTACTTAGAAAGGCGATGCGAAATTAATGAAATAGATTATAGCTTCAGAATATCGTTAATTCCTATTGAGATTGACAATAAAGTTAATAAATATTGTTTATCACTTACAGATATAAGCTCAATAAAAGCAATTGAAATCGAATTAAATAATGTTAAAAATGATTTAGCACCTATTTTTCAATCAAGTATTCAACGCTTTTACCTATTAGATTTAGATTGCAAATTAGTTTCATATAACGACAAAGCATTTGAAGTTATACAACGTGAGTTTAGACGAAACCTTGAAAAAGGCGATTCAATTCTTGATTTTGTTCCTAATGAAATTGGAGAGAGTAATTTTAAAGAAAGTTTCGAAAAAGTAAAAATTGGAAATCACATATCATACAAAGAAAAACTTAAAAATGAGCACGGAGTGTATGTATGGAACGAATCTCATCTTGATCCTGTAATAAACGAGAAAGGCGAGATTTATAGAATTCTATTATGGACTCTTGATATTACAGAGAGTCAGAAAAATATTATTGAATTAGAAAAGAGTCAAGAGCGATATGAGCTCGTTGCTAACGGTGGTAACGATGGTATTTGGGATTGGGATATTGTATCGAACGAAATTTATTTATCGCCAAGATGGAAATCTGTTTTAGGATTTGAAGATCATGAAATTGAAAATAAATTCGGAATAAGAGATAGCTTGATTCACCCTGACGATTACCATAAAAGTAAGCAGACTCTTGAGAATTATTTGAATGCTGGGTCAGATATTTTTGAAAATGAAATAAGATTAAGGCATAAAAATGGTAAATATAAATGGATATTAGAAAGAGGTAAAATTTTAAAAGATGAAAATGAAGTTCCTGTAAGAATGGCAGGTTCTATAACCGATATAACCGAAAGAAAACGACTTATAGAAGAATTATCTCATGCAAATAAATATTTATTAGAAGAACGTGAACTATTTAACAACGGAGATGTGGTTGTTTTACGTGCAAAATATGATAAAGATTTTAGTATTACTTACGCCTCTGAAAACTCAAAATATGTATTAGGGTATGGTGCTGATGATTTAATTTCAGGTAAAATGAAATTCTCAGATATTATTCATATAGATGATATTGTAGCTCATAATAAAGAACGAGAAAAAGCTATAGAAAGAGGGGATAAGCATATTAAGTTCGCCGATTATAGAATTAAAAAAGAAAATGGTGAAATAATTTGGGTAAGAGATTTTACAACAATAATTGCAAATGAAGATGGCACACAAGAAATGCTGGGTTATTACATTGATGTAACTAAGTACAAAGACTTAGAACAAGAAATTCAGGAAAATGAGGATAAATATTCGAGTATTTTTAATAAAGCAAATGATGCAATATTTATTATGAAAAATAATCAAATTATAGATTATAATGAATCAGCAAAAGAGTTTTTTAAATATAATGACGATGAATTTAAAGCTCTAAATATTAATGAGTTATATCCTGAAATTCAAGCAAGTGGCTCTAACTCGGTTGAAAAGTTTAATAGAAAAATAAAAGAAGCTATAGATGGTAATTCCGAACCTTATTATTGGCTATATAAAAGAAAAGATGGTACTGAATTTGAGTCTGAAGTAACTTTATCTATTGTAAATCTTGGAGACGAGCAATATATTCATACATTTATTAGGGATATAAGTATAAGAAAAAAAATTGAACATTCTTTACAAGAAAGTCAAGCAAAATTGCATAGTATTTATGATGCAATCCCAGATTTAATTTTTATTATAAGTAAAGATGGGGAATATTTAGATTATAAACCTGATTCAGAAAAAAAATTAGAAACAGAAAAATATACAATAGTAGGAAAAAATTTATCAGATTTTTTCGATAAAAAGAAACAAAAAGAAATATTAATGAAAATTACTAACGCAATTGAAACAGGAAAGGTTCAAACATTGAATTACACTCTTGATTCTCAGATGGGAGTTAGAAATTTTGAATCAAGAATTTCAAGAATTAACGAAATTTCGGTATTATCTATTGTTAGAGATATAACTGATGAGTAAACATGGGTGATTTAAAATTAAATTGTATACTCAATCCATTTAGCTTTTAGGGAATTTATACTTTTTTTTTAGTTATTTTGAAAGTAAATTAGTTAACTCTATAAACTGAGAAACCGATAACTGCTCAGGACGTTTTGTAAAAATATCGTACTCTGCTACATTAATATTATTTGTAAATTGTTTTAATGAACCACGTAACATTTTCCTACGTTGATTAAATGATATTTTTATAATTTGTTTGAAAAATTTTTCGTCGCAATTTAATTCTTTTACATTGTTACGAGTTAATCTAATAACAGCTGACTTTACTTTAGGTGGGGGATTAAAAACATTTTCGTTTACAGTAAAAAGATATTCAATTTTGTAGTATGCTTGCAATAGAACACTTAAAATACCATATGTTTTATTACCTTCTTTAGATGCAATTCGTTCTGCAACTTCCTTTTGTATCATACCTACAACTTCAGTTACATGTTCCTTGTTATCTAAAACTTTAAAAAATATTTGACTAGAAATATTATAGGGGAAATTACCAACAATTGAGTAGCTACCATCAAATAAAGAAGATATATCGTATTTTAAAAAATCGTCTAAAATAAGTTTGTTATTAAACTCACTATATTTTTCTTGTAAAAATTCGTAGGCTTCGTTATCTGTTTCAATTGCTTTAAAATTGATAGTTTTATCATGAATAAAATATTCGGTTAAAACACCAGTTCCAGGGCCAACTTCAATTACATTATTTCTGTTGATTAATGAGTCGGCTATTTTTTTTGCAATATTTAAATCGGTTAAAAAATGTTGCCCAAGTCTTTTTTTAGGTGTAACCATCATTTTTTTTAGCAAAGGTAGTGCTTTAAAAATTAATTCCTAAACCAAAATTAAAAGCATTGTACTTTGCTAATGTATAATTGGTAAACACTTTAAAAATACGAAGTTGATATTGCAAACCTATATCAATTCTAAATTCATTATGTGTTTGGTCGTATTTAAATGGGTCAACAATATCTTCAATTAAAATTTGCATTGTGTTTGTTGGGTCGGTATAATAAACAGGATATCTTCCAATTAATGCAACATTTGAGTTTGTAATATTATAACCAATACTTGCATATACATCAAAACCCTTATAGTTTTTTGAAACTATAAGTTGTATTGGGATAGATGTTGTATTTATTTTTAATACCTGATTATCGTAAGGTCCATTATTTTGCAATTTAATTTCGTAGCGGGTTTCATCTGGTTTTACGTCGAGGTAATAATTTAAATAAGTTTTTTGTAATCCAATTAAAAAGCTAAATTCAACAGGGAAATCATGTAAAGATTTTATAAATTGTTTTAAATTATGTTGAATATTTCCTCCTATTGAAAAAACATCAGCTTGATTGTTGGCTAAGTGTAATTTGGGTAAAATTCTAATATTTATATGAGTTCCATAAGTATAAATTCCTGCATTAATAAACGGCATTGCAACAAACGAAAAATTTGTTCCTGCGGGGCTATTAAATGTTACAATAGGTTTTTTTACCAAAATTGGTTGACTCCAAAACCCATCGCTACTTTCTAGTGTACTGTATGTTTCAATTGTTTCTAGTTGAATTGTAGATTCGTTACCCGAAAAGCTTTGTGCAATTGAGTTATTGGGATTACTGGCTTTTATTTCTTGTAATCCTAATCTGTTTACGTCGTAAGTTCTTTCATCTTTTGGTGTTATTGCTCCTGTAAAATTAATACTTACATTAAACGATATTTTTTTTTTGATGTTAGAGAAACTTACAAAGCCGTTACTTCCTGTTGAACTAATACCTCTTTCGAAAGGGGTTAAATATGCTTTTGTTAAAAGTTTTGCATCGTTAATGCTAGCTTTAACAGTATTTGTGCTACTAAGTATTTGTGCACTAATTATATTCGAAAAATAAAAAATAAATGATAATAGCAATATTGTTTTCATTTCACTTCTTTTACACGAAACTTATACTTATAAATATGTGTAAATGTTTCGTAAAAATAAAAGCTCTTTAACCTTTTGTTAAAGAGCTTTATTATTTATATTGATAAAGAAATTAAATTTGTTGAGCATCAACAACTGCAATAGTTGCCATATCTACAATTTCTCTAACTGAGCTTGCTAATTGTAATACATGAATAGGCTTTTTTAATCCCATTAATACAGGTCCTATTGCTTCTGACGAGCCAATTTCTTGCATCATTTTATAAGCAATATTTCCAGAACTAAGATTTGGGAATATTAATGTGTTTACATCTCTATTTCCTAGTTTTGAGAAAGGGTATCTTTCTATACGTAAATCTTTGTTTAAAGCAAAATTAGCTTGCATTTCACCATCAACTAATACATTAGTATGATTTTCATGTAGTAATGATACAGCTTTTGATATTCTAATTGAAGAATTTCCTTCCGAAGAACCAAAATTAGAATATGCAAGCATTGCCATTACCGCATCAACACCAAATTCTTTAACTTTTTCATCAGTTAACACAGCAATATCAACTAAATCTTCAGCTGTTGGTTGCATATTAACGGTTGTATCAGCAAAAAAGTAAGGCCCTTTTTCGGTGTTCATTATATACATTCCTGCAATTTTCCTTACATCATCTCTTTTTCCAACAATTTGAAGTGCAGGACGAATAACATCAGCATAACGAGTTGTTGCTCCAGAAATCATAGCATCAACTTCGCCAGATTCAACCATTGCAACGCCATAATAGTTACGATCGTACATTAATCGTTGAGCTTCAATTTTAGAAATTCCTCTTCTTTGTCTTTTTTCAAAAAGCAATTCAGCGTATCTAACTCTTTGCTCTTCGTTACTTGCACTTGTGCTATCAACTAGCTTTAAATCAGAAATATCTATACCGTTAGATTCAGCTAAAGAATTAATTCGTTCTGCTTTTCCAATTAAAATAGGTATTGCAATTCCTTCATCTTTAACTATTCGAGCGGCTTGTAATACTTTTAAATTATTTGCATCACTAAATACAACACGTTTTGGATTTGCTTTAGCTTTTGCGGTCATAGTACGCATAATTGCATGGTCTATTCCCATTCTTTCTCGTAACTCTTCACGATATTTATCCCAATCCATTTCCTTAATACGAGAAACGCCAGAGTCAATAGCTGCTTTAGCAACTGCTGGTGGCACAAATTCAATTAATCGTGGGTCTAAAGGTGTAGGAACAATATATTCTCTACCAAAAGACATATCTGTTTTATTGTAAGCTTTTTTAACTACATCAGGTACTGGTTCTTTAGCTAACTCGGCTAAAGCGTACACTGCTGCTAATTTCATTTCTTCATTAATTGCTGTAGCTCTAACATCTAAAGCACCTCTAAAAATAAAAGGAAAACCTAAAACATTATTAATTTGGTTAGGATGGTCTGAGCGTCCTGTTGCAAAAATTAAATCGTCGCGAGTTGCGATAGCATCTTCGTACGAAATTTCTGGGTCAGGATTTGCCATTGCGAAAACAATAGGGTTTGGAGCCATAGATGCTAGCATTTCTTTGCTCATAGCACCTTTAACAGACAAACCTAAAAATATATCGGCCCCAACTAAAGCTTCTGATAAGTTATTAGCATCAGTTTCTGAAACAAATGCTTTTTTAGCTTCATTAAGGTCGGTTCTTCTAGGGTTAAGTGTACCTTTGCTATCGCACATTATAATGTTTTCTTTTTTAACACCTAATGCCATATATAAATTAGTACAAGCTGATGCTGATGCACCTGCTCCACTTACCACAAGTTTTATTTCAGAAATATTTTTACCTGTAATATCCATTGCACTTACCAAACCAGCTGCCGAAATAATTGCTGTACCATGCTGATCGTCGTGCATAACAGGAATATCAAGAGCTTCTTTAACTCTTCTTTCAATTTCGAAACACTCAGGAGCTTTAATATCTTCTAGGTTAATACCTCCAAAAGTTGGTGCAATCTCTATAACAGTTTCAACAAATTTGTCTATATCTGTAGTATCAACTTCAATGTCGAAAACATCAACATCAGCAAATATTTTAAATAATAAACCTTTTCCTTCCATTACAGGTTTTCCTGCAACAGCACCCAAATTTCCAAGTCCAAGTACTGCTGTACCATTTGAAATAACTGCTACTAAGTTTCCTTTTGCGGTATATTTATATGCGTCTTCCGGATTTTTTTCAATCTCGAGACAAGGTTCAGCTACACCAGGAGAATATGCTAATGATAAATCTCTTTGAGTACTGTAAGGTTTTGTTGGTATTACCTGAATCTTACCAGGTCTACCTTGTGCGTGATAATCTAACGCATCTTGTTTTGTAAAGTTAGCCATTTATATCTTTTTTAATTATGATATTCGTAATGCAAAACTACAAATTAATATATTTATATAATACAATTTTAGAAGTAATTAATAATGTTTATTAACAGAATGAGTATATAATATCAATTGCATTACCAAATGACGTAAATAAAAATAAAATATTTTTTCTTTGTTTGAATATAAAATTCATTGCATATCCATAGATACGGAATTAATTTTATGTAAAAAAGAAAGGAAAAAGATGAG
>Ga0256827_10001624_pt1 | contig 14433 bp, 14 predicted proteins | sample CV84metaG_FD_185977 | JGI IMG/M metagenome (GOLD analysis project Ga0256827, IMG submission 185977) | Hydrothermal vent microbial communities from East Pacific Rise, Pacific Ocean - CV84 | ecosystem: Environmental > Aquatic > Marine > Hydrothermal vents | place: Pacific Ocean: East Pacific Rise... | reverse complement strand
TACTGTCTATGAAATAGAGCTGCAGCTGCTCGCTCACGGCCAGGTTGTCCACGATGTTCTCGATGATATGCTTGATCTGTTGGACCTGGATCGCATTGTAGTTGTCGGTCATGTCCAAGACGATGATATGGCGGTCAAAGGCACCATCAAGGCGGCACATCGTCTTTTTGTCGACCTCGACACCACGGTTCATCGCAATAAAGACAGCGATACCCGCCAAGATCGTGACAACGATACTGATGAGCAGATAGCCCAGTTTGTCGCTTTTTGCTTTTTTAGAACGTCTACCCATTTTTCAGGTCCATATCTGACTCACTTCCGAGTTCGGCGATGACACTCTTGAGTGTCGCATTGATCTTGAGCTTCTGCTCACCGATGATATGCGGCAGTTCCAGTACCGCACTTTGGTACCCTTTGAGCTCCTCTTTGAATCGGTCATCTACGATGATGATGTCATGGTCCTCATCCAGCTCAAGCCGCTCTTGAAAATAGGCCGGCGCAGGATCCGTACGGTTATCGTTGTTGATCTCGCGGTAGAGGCCTATCATCGCGTTGTAGGTGTTGTTCAGGTAGTGGTAGTACTCTTTATAGTGGTCTTGCAGCTTCTGTCTGAAGATCGGGACCTCCATCAACTCCTGCATGATCACCTTCGCCGTCATCTGCTGGGTCTCCAGTTTGTTCAGGATCGACTTGGAACTTCCTTCGATCTCTTCGAGCAGCTCCTCTTTGAGCTCATTGAAGTCTATCAGCGCATCTTGATATTTACGGTCAAGTTGTCCATAGCCAGGGTATTCGTCATCCATCTTGTAGAAGTCTGTAAAGGCGATAAGGAACGAAAGCAGTCCGACGATGACCAGGATGATAGAGTCGAACTCGTTCAGACCGAAAGGGCTCTCCAAGAAGGTCTTGATCGCTTCGACATAGGCCGCATCAGGGTCGATGCCCAACTGTACCCGCAGGTGACCGACCAGCAGGTTGAAGAAGAGTATCACGACAGCCGCCGCAAGCAGAGAGGCGATGACACCGTACTTTAAGAGCGGTGACTTCTTGACAAGGTTGAGCTTCTTGACCAGATAGCCTCCCAGGAAGAATGCGGAGACGATGTTGATCAGAGAGATGATCAGAGCCTGTGCCGCCCCACCGATCAGTCCGAGTTCGTTTCCTTTGGCAAAGAAATAGGCGTTCAGAGAGGTCTCACTGAGCAAGATGACCATGATGATACCGATGTAGAGTATCTTGGAGTTAGGGTAAGAGGCCTCCCGTGTGATACCGTTCTTCGCCTTGAACTTCTCCAGGTCGCTCTTGCGTACACTATACTCATGTTTGATCTCTTTGATACGCTGTTTGGCACTCTCTTGAAAGGTCGTGATGTTCTGGATGAACTCTTCACTCGCATACTTCGCCTCAGCCAGGATCGTAGTGATGTCACTGACGCGCATCGCCATATGGTCATAAGAGGCGACCTTCTTATAGATCGACTGCTTGACGGACGACAACTTGTCGGTAAAGAAGGCCGTGATCTTCTGCTCGTTCACATCGAGCGAGGTACTGTCACTCAGAGGTTTGTTCTCACGTGCCTGCATCTTTGCCAGGGCAACGATGTTGAGTTCATCTTTCAGATCATCAAAATCGTACTGCTCAAACAGAGCATCTTCATGGTCGAGTTGTCTCATTTTCTTAGCCACGTCTTACCTTCATCATCTAGTATATAATTTAATTTAATAGTACATTCTACTCTCTTTATATTTAGGTTTATTTAAATAGCTGACTTTTAAGATAGTAGGAGAGAGGTTCGGGGGTAAAAAGGGGATATATGGAAACGTTTTATCACAAAAAAGTGCCTACATCTGGGCGATCTTTCTAAGCCTCTTTTGCATGGACTTCTTTGAGCTCACTGATATAGTATTTAAGGTTTTGCAGGTGGATATAGAGTGTCTTGAAGCTGTCGCGATGCTGTACCGCCGCATAAAAGCTGATCAAAGCTGAAGAGACACCGCCCGAACCCAGTGTCGAGGATGAACCGGTGATCGTATGGACGATCTCTTCGATGGTCTTATAGTCAGAGGCCAGGATCGCCTTCTCTATCTTCGGTATCTCGGCTTCTATCGCTGTGACAAGGTCTTTCTCAAAGAGATCGGCTTCTTCTTGTGTCAACCCCATCTCTTCAACGGCGCGACTGTTACTGTAAGGAGCATACTGCTTTGTTGGGATCACCGTAGTGCTGATGTCAAAACGTCTGTCAAGAGGATCGACATCGCTCTTCACCTTTTGCGCATACTCATCCAACATGCTTTTAAGTGACTCGGCCTGTGATGTCGCTGACTTTGAACCGGCACCGCGTCTCGTCACCAGAAGTGCATAGACCAGAAGTCCGACCAATATGACGATAGCAGTAACAAGAAGAGAGGCTTCATTATAGTTCATTACATCACTTTCTCACGCAATAATTACTTTAAATTACTATAAGAAAACTAAATAGAAATTGAATTTACCCCAAGGATCGAAAAAAAAAGCCCTGATGTTTAAATATCATAATGATAAGGCTGAAAGGCCTGGTCAAGTTCAGAGAGCTTCAACATAAAGAGCCCTTTGACCTTCTCATGGATATCTGCCCAGAAATACTCCAGTATCACACTTGCACCGACATTGCCTTCGATCTTGCAGAGTGCCCCTTCCAGGACCTCTATGATCTCCAAAACTGTGATCTCATGCGGTGGATGTGCCAGTTTGTACCCACCGTTGGCACCACGGATACTGGTCACAAGACCCCCTTTTCGCAGTGCTGAAAGCAGCTGTTCGAGGTAGGAGTGTGAGACCTGGGTCATCGCAGCGATCTCTTTGATCTGCATCGCACGGCTGTGGGGTGCATGAGAGAGGACGTGCATCGCAGCCAGGCCGTATATGCCCCGTGTCGATATACCGGCCATCAGAGACGCTCCGGTACGAAGTGACGGTAGATAAAGTAGACCTTACAACCTATGCAGTAGGCGAAGAGCAGCTCAAGAGAGAGACAGAAGAGAAAGACCGAGACCGCTCCGTACATCAACATCTCAAGGCCCATCAGGTTCGCTGAGAGGGAAAGAAAGACAAAGAAGAGACCGAAATGTGCAGCCAGACGTTTTGCCCCGGCATCCACCATCTCTGTCCTGAGATGCAACATCTTCTTCAAGCCCTTGGAGAGCTGGAACACAGGGCTGAACTGCTTGTTCCCATACAGACGCACCATAAAGTCAGCACCCAGGAAGAGCAGTATGCTCGGATCGGGAAAGAAGACAAAAAGTGTCAACAGCAAAAAGACAGAGAGTGCGTTCAGACGTGCGATCGTTCCATCGATCTGTCGAAAAGCAAGCGGGCAAGATTGGGCCATGTCATATCCTTTGTAAGATAATAATATCTAATAGTTATAAAGACATAATATAGCGACTCCAGGTTAAAGTCAACTATCCTTACTTGTTTAGTCAACTTTAATGATCTCTCCTTAAACATCTTGTTTAAAGAAGGTCATAGAGATATGATGTGAAGGGGAGCAGAAGCAGCACAAAGCTGCTTGAAAGTGTTAAGAGAGTTCCGGGATAGGATGGTGTTCGACCATGAAGTCTATGTCCTTGTCACCGCGACCGCTCAGGTTGATGAGAATAGAGTCTTTAGGGTTCTCTTTTGCCAGTTTCATCGCATACGCCACCGCATGGGCCGACTCTAAGGCCGGGATGATACCTTCGAGCTGTGACAGTTTGTAAAAGGCATCGACCGCCTCTTCATCATCACATGTCCCCACGATCGTACGCCCGATATCACGCAGATGCGCATGTTCCGGACCGACCGAAGGGTAGTCTATGCCAGAACCGATCGAGTAGACCGGTGCCGGTTCTCCGTTCTCGTCTTTGAGCATAATGGAGTTGAAACCGTGCATCACCCCCTCCTCGCCATAGGTCAAAGAGGCCGCATGCTGGCCGAGCTTGGTCCCGACACCCAGAGGTTCGACACCATGAAGCTTGACCGGGTCATCGATGAAACCGGAGAAGAGTCCCATCGCGTTGGAACCACCACCCACGCAGGCGACAGCATGGTCAGGCAGCTGTCCGGTCATCTCCAGGAACTGCTCACGCGCCTCACGGCCTACGACACTTTGAAAGTCACGTACCATCAGAGGGAACGGATGTGGACCGACCACAGAACCGATGGCATAAAGGGAGTTCTCGGAGTCACCAACATAGGCATCGAATGCAGAGTCCACTGCCTCTTTCAGGGTCTTGAGCCCGTGGGTCGCCGGGATCACACGGGCACCAAGGATCTTCATGCGTACGACATTAGGGTGTTCTTTGACGATGTCCACCTCACCCATATAGATGTCACACTCCAGACCAAAATAGGCTGCAGCCGTCGCCAGTGCCACACCATGCTGCCCTGCTCCGGTCTCGGCGATCAGCTTCTTCTTACCCAGATGCTTGGCGATCAGCGCTTCGGCCATGCAGTGGTTGAGCTTATGGGCACCGGTATGGTTCAGGTCCTCTCTCTTAAGATAGATCTGACCGCCACCGACATACTCGCTCAGGTTCTTGGCATAATAGACCGGTGTCGGACGTCCCTGGTAGTGTTTACGGATCTTTTTGAGCTCATGACGGAACTCATGTGACTTAGAGAGCTTGGCATAGGCTTCGTTGATCTCGGCAAAGGCCTTCTCAAGCTGCGGCGGGATAAAGGCCCCACCATATTTTCCAAAAAAGCCGTCGGCATCAGGGGTACTGTTCAAGTAAGATTTTTCCATTGCTATTGAGTCCTTTGTAAGATGTTCTGCAAGATAGAGGGCAGAACATAGTGAATTGGCTCAATTATATAGCACGTCTCGATCTCTTTTCATGACGTAAGTCAATCTGTCATAGGCTGTTTATGGCGCAAGTTCTCCTGGTCGACCAGAAGCTCAAAGGCCTTGGAACTGATGGGTCGGCTGAAGAGATAGCCCTGCATCTCGTCACAACCAAAACGGCGCAGTGCCGCTGCCTGCGCCTCTGTCTCGACACCCTCTGCCAGGACTGTCAGCCCCAGGCTCTTGCCCATGTTGACCGTCGCTTCGACAATGATCTGGTCATGTCGGTTATGTTCCAGCTCCGTGATAAAGCTCTGGTCGATCTTGAGCTTGTCCAGTGAGAAGTAACGCAGGTTCGACAGCGAAGAGTACCCTGTCCCAAAATCGTCGATGGAGAAGCTAAAGCCCAAAGCGCGCAGGCGGTGGACGTTCTCACGTGCCAGGTCATGACTGTAGAGCAGTGAGCTCTCGGTGATCTCGAACTCTATCTGTGTCACCCCTACCCCAAAACGCTCCAGTACCTCTTCGACCATGGTGACCAGGTTTCGGTCGCTCAACTGCCGTCTTGAGAGGTTGACCGCGACGACACATGAGGGGTAGCCCCGCTCGTTCCAGTAGGCGACCTGTTCACATACCAATTCCAATATACGCTTGCCCAGCTCGATGATAAGTGAACTCTTCTCGGCTATCTCGATAAGATGTTCTACATTGGTATCACGAAGCTGCTCCGTACTGCAGCGCAGCAGTGCTTCGACACCTGTTAAACGGCCATCTACCAACGACACCTGTGGTTGATAGACCATATAGAAGCCGTCAGTACGCAGAGCCTGTTTGATCCCCCTGCCGATGTGAAAGATCTCATGGGAGAGCTCGGAGAGGTTATGTGAGTAAAAACCGTAGTTGTTGCGGCCGCTCTCTTTGATGTTGTACATCGCCACGTCAGCCTCGTTGATAAGCTGTTCGACCTCGACACCGTTGTCAGGGTAGATGGAGATCCCCATACTGACAGAGAGGTCGAACTCAACATCCCTTACCTGTACCAGCTGGTCGAACTTCGCCAGCAGTTTCTTGACGACGACCTCGATGTCGTTGATGGAGTAGAACTCATCGATGATGATCAGAAACTCATCACCGCCCAGACGGCCGACCGTGTCTTTCTCCCGCAATGTCGATGTGAGCTTCTTGGCACAGATCTTTAAGAGCTCATCTCCGTAACTGTGTCCAAAGTTGTCGTTGATGTCTTTGAAGTTGTCGATGTCCAGGAAGATGACCGCACCGATAGAGTCTGAACGCTGCACACGGTTGATGGAGACCTCAAGACGGTCATAGAGCAGTACACGGTTGGGGAGGTCCGTCAAGATGTCATGGGTGGCGATATATTCGAGCTGTTGGCGGGAGCGTTTGATCTCGGAGATGTCTGTCACCATGATGACGGTGTTCTTAAAAGCATCCGCCTTGGTGATCGTCTCTACCGAGACCCAGACCAGACGGCTCGACTCTTCATGAGAGTGGATCTCAAGCTCACCGCGCCAAAACCCCTCTTTGCGAATACCCTTATCGATGATGTCATAGTTCTCTTGACCGATGGTGTAGGCCAAAGTATCTGAGATCTGACCGATGACCTCATCCTCTTTTTTATCCAGTATACGCAGCATGGCAGGATTGACAGCGAGCACACGACGCTCATAGTCCTCTATCATGATCCCCTCTGTCGCCTCACGAAAAAGGGCATCTACCACCTCTATCATGTTCTCAGGGTCTAATGCTTCCAACTGCTGTACCAGGTAACTACACAAGCTTAAACTCCTTAAACATCACTACCTTACTCAGGTATAAGAATTTTTGATTCATCTTAAGTATAGCGGGATGCACATAATAAAGCAACAGTACCATCTTTTACTCCTAAAGCCAGACACGCTTTGCCAAGAGGAGATGACAATATGGCGTCAGGACCACAGGTGCTCCCCTATGACCTTCTCAGCTTGACACCCATCTCCATATGACCCGTATAAGGGAACTGGTCGAACGTCGCCATCGCTTCGATGGTATGTGTCTTCGTAAGAAGTCTCAGGTCACGTTCAAGGGTCTCCGGGTTACAGGAGATATAGAGTATATGCTCAAAACGCGAGGCAAATGCACAAGAGGCCTCATCCATCCCTGCACGCGGCGGATCGACAAAGATCGTCGTCAGTTCGTAGCTCTTGAGGTCTATCTCTCTCATCCGTCTGAACTCACGTACACCGTCGAGCGCCTGAACGAACTCCTCAGCGCTCATACGGACGAACGCGATGTTCTCCACACCGTTAAGTCTCATGTTCGTCTTGGCCGCATTGATAGAGGACTTGGAGATCTCTGTCGCCAGTACCTTGTCAAACTGTGTCGCAAAAGGGATGGTAAAGTTCCCTGCCCCGCAATAGAGCTCAAGCAGGTCACCGCTGATACCCTTGAACTGCTCGAGTGCCCAGCCGACCATCTTCTCATTGACACGGGGGTTGGGCTGGGTGAAGCTGTTCTCTATATGTCTGAACTTATAGCTCTTTCCATCGATGTCAAGGCTCTCCGTCACAAAGTCCTCGCCCATGACGACCTTCTGCTTGCGCGAACGGCCGATCACTTTGATGTCATGCTTCTTTGCCAGGGCATCAGCCTGCCGTTTCCAGGCATCATCCAGACGTCTGTGGTACAACATGGAGATCGCTATCTCACCCGTACTGCTGCTCAAAAAGTCCAGACCAAAGAGCTTGAAGCCCATCTCCAGCTCTTTGATGCTCTTAAGTAGCGGCCACATCAAGGTCTCTATAGGTTCTATGACCATCGGACACTCTTCTATGAGCACGACCTTGTCACCCCGTTCCACCGGGTTCATCGCATAGTGGATCTCATCGCCGACATGCCAGATCTTAAACTCTGCACGGGCTCTGTAGTGGCTCTCAGGCGAAAAGAATGGTGTGATGGTATCGCTGTAGAGCGTATCGAACAGTGATACTATCGCTTCTGTTTTTTTTGTATGTTGTGCTTCATATCCACCCTCATGGAGACGACAGCTGCCACATGCACCAAAGTGTTTACATTCCATTTTTCCTACCTTCTGTTAGTGGCGAAATTATGCCCAAAAATGGCTAAGAAAAGTGTGTTTTAACTTCTTACGCTAAAATAGCAACCATATTAACTTAAAGAATACTCTATGCAAACCAAACTCTCTATCGTTATCCTGGCTGCCGGTAAAGGCAGTCGTATGAAGTCACCTAAGGCGAAGGTACTCCACACCATCAGCGGTAAGCCGATGCTCTACCACTCCATCAAGGCAGCGCTTGAGCTCACCGATGATGTCATCGTCGTCGTCGCCCACCAAAAAGAGGCGGTCATCGCTGCCATGGAGGCAGCGTTCGAGAAGATCACCTTTGTCGTCCAGGACGCGGAGAAGTTCCCCGGCACCGGCGGCGCGGTCATGGGTATCAAGGCACGATATGAGAAGGTCCTGGTACTCAACGGTGACATGCCGCTTATCACAGCCGCAGCACTGGAGGGCTTCGTTGAGAGCAAGAGTGCTATCGTCATGTCGATCTTCAACCTCGAAGACCCTTCAGGTTACGGACGTGTAGTCATAGGCAAACATGGTGTCGAGCGCATCGTCGAGCAGAAAGACGCTTCGGAGCAAGAGCTCGCCATCACCTACGTCAATGCCGGTATCTACAGTTTCAAGCGTTCCGTACTTGAGAAGTATGTACCCCAGCTCAGTAACGACAACGCCCAGAAAGAATACTACCTCACCGATATCATTGCCATGGCGAAAGACGACGGTATCAACATCGAACCTTTAGAGGTAGACGAAGAGCACTTCAAAGGGGTCAACTCTAAGATCGACCTGGCTGAGGCCGAAGTGATCATGCAGACACGCATCAAAAAAGCATGGATGGCCAAAGGGGTGATCATGCAGCTTCCAGAGACCATCTACATCGAAGAGAGCGTCCGTTTTGAAGGTGAGTGTATCCTTGAGAACGGTACACGTATCTGTGGAGACTCCCTCATCATCGACTCGCATATCAAAGCACACTCGGTCGTCGAGGACTCAGTGATGGAGAACTCGGACATCGGTCCTATGGGCCACCTGCGTCCGCTCTCCAAACTCAAAGACACCCACATCGGTAACTTTGTCGAGGTCAAGAAGTCGACACTCGAGGGTGTCAAGGCAGGACACCTCAGTTACATCGGTGATGCAGAGATCGGCAGCGGTTCCAACATCGGTGCCGGTGTCATCACCTGTAACTATGACGGCAAAAAGAAGTACAAGACCATCATCGGCAAGAACGTCTTTGTCGGTTCTGACTCGCAGATCGTCGCACCATGTACCATCGAAGACGATGTCATGGTCGCTGCAGGGACCACACTCACCGACAACAAGGTCAAGAGCGGTGTCCTCATCCTGAGTCGTGCCAAGGTCAAGAAGATCGAAGGCTTCTTCTACAAGTTCTTCGGAAAGGCAAAATGATGGTCATCCCTGAAAACCTCTTGGCAGGTAAGAAGATCCTCCTCGGTGTCAGCGGCTCTATCGCTGTCTACAAGTCTCTCGAACTGGTACGACTCTTTGTCAAAGCCGGTGCCGATGTCAAAGTGGTGATGAGCGAGGCGGCCCAGAAGTTCGTCACACCGCTGACCTTTGAGACCCTCTCTCGTAACAAGGTCCTGGACGAAGCCAGTGAGTCATGGGCAGATGAGCACAACCACATCAAAGCCGCGCAGTGGGCAGACCTTTTCATCATCGCACCCTGTACGGCCAACACCATCGCCAAGCTTGCCAATGCCATCGCAGACAACATGCTGCTGCAGTGTGCCCTTGCCTACCCGGGCCTCAAGCTGATCGCACCTTCTGCCAACACCAACATGCTCGAGAACCCGATCACCCAAGGCTCGCTCAAGATGCTCAAGGTCTCCAACTTCGAGGTGATCGACACCCAGGTCAAAGAGCTTGCCTGTCAGACCACCGGTGACGGTGCGATGGCAGAACCGCTCGACATCTTCTGGTACAGCGCCCGTACCCTGCTCAAAGAGGCGTTCTGGGAGGACCGTATGGTCATCGTGACCGGTGGCGGTACCATCGAAAAGGTCGACGATGTCCGTTACCTCTCCAACTACTCCAGCGGCAAGATGGCCTCTTCTCTGGCCACCGCGCTCTTTTTAAAGGGTGCCGACGTCAACCTCATCGCCACACGTAAAGAGCGTGACCTCCCGGTTCACATCCATACCATCGACGTCACCTCCTCTGATGAGATGTATGACTACCTCAAAGACTCGATCCGTATCGCCAAGAAAGGGAAGATGAGCAAACCTTCTCTGATGCACGGTGATGCGATGGAGCTGATCCAGAAAGAGCCGTACCTCTTCATGGCTGCGGCCATCAGTGACTTCATACCCCGCTATCCGCAAGAGGGTAAGATCAAGAAGGTACAGCTCGGCGAGACCTGGGACCTTGAGCTCAAACAGAACATCGACCTGCTGAAGACACTGGAACGTTCCGGCATCAAGACCGTCGCCTTCAAAGCGGAGATGGATGCCGAAGAGGCGATCAAGAACGCCTCTTCTATGATCGACACCAAAGATGTCGATGCAGTCTGTCTGAACCTGCTCAAAGACAGCAGCAGTTTCGGCACCGACGACAACCAGGTCGAGTTCATCACGGCACACGGCATCGACACCCTGCCCAAGATGGACAAACTGGCGCTCTCACTCGCTATCTTGGAGAAGGCAGCCATCTTATGAGCAGCAACACACCCCGTCATATCGCTATCATCATGGACGGAAACGGCCGTTGGGCACAGCTCAAAGGTCAAAAACGGGTCAAAGGTCATGAGGCCGGTGCAGAGATCGTCCGTAAAGTGACGACCTACTGTTCGGAACATCCCGATGTCGAACAGCTGACCCTCTACGCCTTCAGTACCGAGAACTGGAAACGCCCTAAGCTTGAGGTGGAGTTCTTAATGAAACTGCTGGAGCGTTATCTTAAAAAAGAGCTCGACACCTATATGAAGAACAACATCCGGTTCAAGCCCATAGGTGATCTTTCAGGTTTTTCCAGACCCCTCCTGACCACCATCGAGATCGTCGAAGAGAAGACCAAACATAACAACGGACTGGTGCAGAACCTTGCCCTTAATTATGGCGCTAAGAATGAGATCGTCCGTGCGGCCAACACCCTGGTCGCTTCTGAGACCCCTATCACCGAAGAGAGCCTCTCCATGGCACTTGACTGCAGCATGCCGGTCGACCTGTTGATCCGTACCGGTGGTGACCACCGCCTCTCGAACTACCTGCTCTGGCAGGCAGCTTATGCAGAGCTCTTCTTTGTCAACACACTATGGCCTGACTTCTCGACCTTCGAGCTGGAGACCATCATCCGTCAATTCACTACGATTGAACGCCGCTTTGGAGGATTAACATCATGATCGGACTTATCGCATTTATCTTCGGGGCTGTCATCGGCTCTTTCTTGAACGTCGTCATCTACCGACTGCCCCGTGACGAGAGCGTCGCCTTTCCGGCCTCTCACTGCCAAAGCTGTAACACACCGCTCAAGGCCTATCATAACATCCCCATACTCTCCTGGCTCTTCCTTCGTGGCAAGTGTGCCTTTTGCGGGGAGAAGATCTCCATACAGTACCCTGTCGTAGAGATACTCAGCGGTCTGCTGGTAATGAGCGTCTTCTTAAAGAACGACCTCACCCTGGCCACAGCCGGTATCGCCTTGAGCTTTTTGACGCTCCTGACACTCTCTATGATCGACTTTAAGTACAAGATGGTCCCCGACAGTCTCAACCTTTTGGCACTTACTCTCGCTATCGTCAGCGTCAATGACCCGCAGATGCTGGGTCTTAACTTCACCAACGCCCTGCTCCTTGCAGGTGGTTTCACCCTGCTACGGTTCTACCTCTCATACTATCTTTATGCACGGACCAAGGCCTTTGTCAAACCTTCCAAAAAACCGTCATGGGTACGCAACTACAACCCGATGCCTCTCTACTTCGAAGCGATGGGTGAAGGTGACATCATGGTCGCTGCGACCATGGGTGCTCTGCTCGGTGTACAACTTGCACTTGTCGCCACCTTTTTGTCAGCACTTCTGGCACTTCCGGCCATCTTGCTGGTACGTGGCGAAGATGCTGAAAGCCAGCGTCTGCCGTTCATCCCCTTCCTGGCCCTCGCTGCCTATATCGTCTATATGCTTGAGACACCGATCCTGGCTTATTTGAAAGTCCTTTATGCATAGATTGCGCCGGTATCTCATATCGAACTTCTCGATCTCGTTCTTTTCGATATTTTTGCCACTCTTTGCCATCGCTTCGATCATCTTCATGTTGAAGCTGGCGACCTTTACCGCCTATATCCAGGTCAACGCCTATGAGATGTTCCAGTTCTATCTCTTTGTCTTACCGGAGCTCTTCTTCTACACCCTGCCGATCACCTTCTTTATCGCTGCCGCGCTTGCGCTCTTTCGACTCTCTACAGACAATGAGATGGTCATCTTCTTCTCTCTGGGTATCAAACCCCGTTTTCTGATCAAAGTCCTTTTGACACCGGCACTTGCCTTGAGCCTTCTTTTATCTTTTGATTTCTTTGTGATGTTCCCTCATGCCAAGACCCTCTCCATCAACTTCTGGAAGGTCAAACGCAGTGAGGCCAAGTTCAACATCAGTGCCTCTGAGTTCGGTCACAACTTCGGTTCATGGCTCCTCTTTGTCGGTAAAGACAACCAGGACAAGTCCTATGGTGACGTCGTCCTGTTCCACAAGGACAGTGAGAAAGAGATCATCATCGGTGCCAAACGTGCGACTGTCAAGAACAGTGGCGGTGTCTTAAAACTTGACCTACAGACCGGTAAAGGGTACAGCTACACGGCAGACACCTTGACACAGATGCAGTTCGACACACTCTTCATCAACAATGTCATGAGCAGTAACCAGCGTAAATACCTCTCGGCCTATGATTTCTGGTTCAACAACGAACCCGACCTCCAGGCGATCCATAAACAGAAGTTCATCACCAACACCCTCATCGCGCTCTTTCCGCTGATGAGCCTCTTTATGGTGATGGCCATCGGTGTCGCCCATGTACGACACCAAAAAGCCTATATCTACCTCTTTCTCTTTCTCTCCATCGTCCTCTATTTTGGACTGAGCATCGGACTTTCTAGTAAGCTTGGCTACTACACTCTTCCACTGGTCACACTCTTATGGCTGGGCATCACCTACCCCTACTATCGCTATAAGATCATCAAAAGGTTCTAGATGCGCATCAAGATGACCATCGCCTACAACGGAGCGGCGTACCTTGGTTCCCAGGTCCAAAAGGAGAGCGGGCAGACCATCAACGGTCAACTCGAAAAGGCGTTGAAGATGCTGCAGATAGAGGGTCGTATCCAGGCCTCAGGACGGACCGACCGCGGTGTCCATGCCACACGACAGGTCATCCACTGTGACCTGCCCCCTTTCTGGAGAGACCTTGACAAGCTGCAGCACCAGCTCCAGCGTGCCCTGCCCGCTGACATACAGATACGCCGTATCGAAGCGGTCGACGAGAGCTTTCATGCCCGCTACAGTGCCAAAAAGCGAAGCTACCGATACATCTTGTCCACACAAAAGTCCAACCCCTTCCTCGCTGACCTGGTCACCTTTGTAGAGAGACTCGACTTAGAGAAGATACAAGAGGCGATCACGCTCTTTGAGGGTGAACATGACTTTCGCTATTTCAAGAAGAGCGGCAGTGACACCGAGAACTTTGTCAGAGAGGTCTACAAGACACACCTGTATGAGCACAAAGGCTACACCATACTCACCTTTGAGGCCAACGGTTTTCTGCGTTCACAGATCCGTCTGATGGTCGGGTTCTTACTCGAGATCAGCAACGGAAGATATACGAAAGAAGATCTAAAGGCCCAGCTCGAGTGTCAAGCGCAGTTCAAGCTCAAGCCCGCACCGCATGAAGGGCTTTATCTCAGTAGTATCAAGTATTAGACAGAGATACTTTTGAACGCTATAATTAGTACATGACTATTAAAGCAAACTACATCGACATCCCCCAACGCAAGATCTACCCGGCCAGCATAGAGATCACAGCAGGCAAGATCGCCTCTGTCACTCAAGTCGAAGCAGACTTCAGCACTTATGTACTGCCCGGTTTTGTCGACGCACACATCCATATAGAGAGCTCCATGCTGATCCCCTCTGAGTTTGCACGCCTCGCCGTCAGACACGGTACTGTCGCTACGGTCAGTGACCCTCATGAGATCGCCAATGTCCTGGGTGTCGACGGCGTCAGATTCATGCTTGACAACGCCGAGAAGGTCGACTTTCATTTCAACTTCGGGGTCTCTCCCTGTGTCCCGGCGACACCTTTTGAGACCAGTGGCGCCACACTCGACGCCGACACCGTCAAAGAGCTCCTCCAAGACCCGAGGCTCAACCACCTCTCTGAGGTCATGGCCTTTCCCAATGTCATCTCGGAAGAACCGGAGATCATGGCGAAGATCGCCGCTGCCAAAACTGCCGGTCTGCCCATAGACGGACATGCACCCGGCCTCAGCGGCAGTGATCTGAAAAAGTATATCAGTGCAGGTATCACGACCGACCATGAGGCCA
>Ga0256827_10001623_pt1 | contig 14435 bp, 13 predicted proteins | sample CV84metaG_FD_185977 | JGI IMG/M metagenome (GOLD analysis project Ga0256827, IMG submission 185977) | Hydrothermal vent microbial communities from East Pacific Rise, Pacific Ocean - CV84 | ecosystem: Environmental > Aquatic > Marine > Hydrothermal vents | place: Pacific Ocean: East Pacific Rise... | reverse complement strand
GTATCTTTGCTTTATCATAAGAAATTAGATGAAGCTTGGAAGGTATTGGCGTTAGAGATAGCAGATGAGCTTGGTATCTACATTATAGGTCGTTCACGTAAACAAAAAGAGGTTATAGGTCAAGACTATATAACTGAATCGTTAAGTATAAACTCAAAAGTTTATAAGTTTAACTACATAGAAAATAGTTTTACACAACCAAATCCAAGGGTAAATGAAAAAATGATATCTTGGGCTTTAGATATGTTTTCTAACGCCAATAATGATCTACTTGAATTGTACTGTGGTGCTGGTAATTTTACTATACCTTTTGCAACTATTTTTGATAAGGTTTTGGCAACAGAGATATCTAAATCTTCTATAAATGCAGCAAAGAGTAATATGGCTTTAAATGGTATTACAAATATAGAATTTGTTCGTATGAGTGCTGAGGAGTTTGTAGAGGCTTTAGATGGTGTTAGAGAATTTAGACGTATGAAAGATATAGATATAAAATCTTACAGTTTGCAAAATATCTTTGTAGATCCACCTCGTAGTGGTATGGATGAAAACTCTTGTAGGTTTAGTGCAAGATTTGATACTATACTCTATATATCATGTAATCCTGAGAGTTTAGTTAGGGATCTGGATATACTTTCTCAAACACACGATGTAGTTAATATGGCTATATTTGATCAGTTTCCGTACACACACCATGTTGAGATGGGTGTAAAACTATCTAAAAAGGTTTAAATAAAATGAAATTATTTACATTGTTATTTATATTTTCTTTAGCTGTAAATGCAGACGAGATACAAAGAATAGAGTCTATAGTTGATGATATATCAAAACTTAGAGAAAGTTATGAAGTTGCACAAGAACAACTTCAAGAATGTAGATCTACCTTAAATGATATAAAAATAAATGATAATAATAAATATCTAGTAGAGATACAGAGTCTAAAAAAAGAGATACAGAATCTAAAAAATCGTTTAAAAAATAAAAAAAATTGTGAAAATAGTAATAAATTTCCAAAACTAACTATGAAAAAAAAATCTAAAAAAGAAGTTATATTATCTGATGTAATTTATTTTAAAGCAAGTGCATTTAAGTTAGATAAAAAATCTGATATATTTTCAAGTATAGATGGTGAGAAGATAGAGGAATGGGATAGAGGTTCTTCATTTACTTCAAATCAAAAAAAAGATGGGTATATAAAAATTACAGGATATTTTGTGAATAGACAATGGAAAAAATCTCAAAAAGAACGTTGGATTAAAGAATCAGATATATCTATAAAATCTAAGAAAAATAATTGATATGAAAAAAATTTTAATAATAAGTGATGGAGAGGTTGGGAATCATTTTATAGAACGTGTAAATGAAACATATTCAAGTGAAAATATATACTATGTTATTCAATCAAAAGCTACAAAATTTGAGGGTATAAATCCAGCACGTTTTAAATTTTATGAATTTGATCCAACAAGTTTATATAAGTTGGCAAATTTGCTAAAGATGGAATTTATACAAGTTTTTATAGTTATGCAAAAACAACTAGATGTAGAAAATACTATAAAAAATATAAGAAGTATAAAAAAGCAACTAAGAGTTATTGTGCTGAATCAATGGGATATGGTTAATGAAGATGCAAATGTTGTTTTTATAGATGCCAAAGAAATAATAGCATCAAGAATGATTGATTACCTTCCAAATGTTCCTGTTATCGCTCAAAATGTTGGGATAGGTGAGGGTGAAATTATGGAAGTTTTAGTTCCATTTGGAAGTTCATTTGTATATAAACATATTGGTGTTATAGAGCAAAAAAATTGGCGAATAGTTGCTATATATAGGAATAGAAAACTTATAATGCCTTCAAGAAGGAGGATGATACAACCAAATGATTTATTAATACTTATAGGTGAACCAGCTGTTTTAAAATCAGTATATAGATCTATTAAAAGAGAGCTTGGACAATTTCCTGAACCATTTGGTACAAATTTATTTTTGTATTTAGATATAAATATAGTAGACCATAAAAGTATTAAAGAGGTTATAAGACGTGCTGTTTATACGCATAAAAAGTTTAATCATGATCTTATTATAAAAGTTGTAAATCCTGCAAATATTGAACTTTTACAATATATAAAAGAATATAGAGATGAGCATATAATTATAGATATAGATTATGACAGTAAAGATATAGAAGTAACTTTTCATAATGATATTAAAACATATCATGTGGGATTAGTTATAGTTCCACGTGAGATGTTTGATAATTATTATATAAGAAATGCTTTATATGAAGCTCATGTACCTGTTCTAAAATTGGCAAACAGAAGCATATCATCTGTTAAAGATAGTGCTTTAATATTATCAGATAATAGAGATTTAGAAAAGATATCCGCAACAGTTTTTGATATATCTGAACAGATGGAATTTAATATAGAGATATATAATTATATGAATGAGCATCAGGGTGAAAAAGAGCAAGTTATAGAGCACTATTATAATCTATCTACAATTTTTTCAAAATCTATAAAGGTTTATAAAGAGAGTGAAAATCCTATTGTTACTTTAAGACAAAAAGATAACTTTATTCACATACTTCCTTTTACAAGTAAGCTTATAAGTAGAAGAATATCTACAATATTTTCAACAGATAGTGAAAAATTATATTATAAACTTGATGATTATCATCAAATTTTTATACCTGTCCAATTATAGTTTTATCACTTTTTTAGTATTTTTTAAGTATTATATATCATATTATAATTTTGGATAAAAAATGCAAGTAAATATTTCCCTTAAAAAAGTGATTGATAATTCATATAACATAACTATAGATAGTATAAAAGAGACACATTTTGATGCAAAGGTGGCGATTGTAACTAACCCAAAAGTTGCTGGTTTGCATTTAGGATACCTTCTTTCAAAGATAAGTGCAAAAGAGTTGTATATTATAACTGTACCAGATGGTGAAGAGTATAAAAACCAAGATTCTGTTGATCTTATTTTAGAATCACTTTTCAATCATAGATTTAATAGAAATTCTATATTAATAGCATTTGGTGGTGGTGTTATCGGAGATATGACTGGGTATGTAGCTAGTATATATCAAAGAGGTATAGATTTTCTTCAAATACCAACAACTTTACTTTCTCAAGTTGATGCAAGTGTAGGTGGGAAAACTGGTATGAATAATAGTTATGGTAAAAATCTTATCGGGGCTTTTCATCAACCAAAGTCCGTTTTTATAGATCCACATTTTTTAGAAACACTTCCACAAAGAGAATTTGCTGCAGGTATCGCAGAGATAATAAAAATGGCAGTAACTTTTAATAAAGATTTTTTTGAATTTTTAGAGGATGCTGATTTAACTCAAAAAGAGATACTTCAAGAAGCTATAAAAAAAGCTGTAGAAACTAAAGCTTATGTTGTTGCTCAAGATGAAAAAGAGAGAGGGCTTCGTGCTGCATTAAATTATGGACATACTTTTGCTCATGTTATAGAAAATGAAACAAATTATAAAAAGTACCTTCATGGAGAAGCTGTTGCTATAGGTATAATTATGGCGAATGAAACAGCAGTAAGTATGAATCTTATGAATGAAGATGAAGCATTAAGAGTTAAAAAGCTTTTACAAAAATATAATTTACCAACCTCATATAAAGTAAAAGATGTTGAAAGTTTTTATAATGCTTTTTTCCTTGATAAAAAAAGCTCAGACTCTACTATTACTTTTATCATCCCTATATCTATTGGTGGTGTAGAGATAACTGATAAATGTGATAAAAAACTAATTATATCTGTATTGAAGAAGTTTGGAGAGTCTTGATGAAAATACTCTTTTTTTCTATCTTTGTTTTAGTTTCTTTATCTTTTGGTTCTGAAACTTTAAGTGAAGATTTAAACAACACAACATTAACCAAAGAAGAAGCAGAAGTAGAAACTCTTTTGGCAATTCAAAAAGAGCAAGAAAGAATTGAACTTGAACATAAAAAAGAGCAAGAAAAAGTTGAACTTGAAAAACAAAAAAAGATTAATAAGTATAAAGAGAAGATAAAATCTATTGATGGTGAAATATCTCAAGAAAATACATGGGTTAAAAGTTATTCATCTTATCTTACATCTTTAGATATAAAAAAGAATTTACAAAAGATAAAAAAGCGTATAAAGTATTTAACAAAACATGCTAAAAGTTTAAGTGATAGAGATGAGCTAAATGGTTTAATATCTAAAGAAAATATCTTAACATCAGAATTGGATCAACTTAAAGGTAAAGATAATTCACCTTTTTATGAGCTTATAACTCCTCCAAAAATAGGTGAAGTGATAACTATAACAAACCCTTTTGATGTATTTACAGGTTTTTCACTTCTTAAAAGATTAAATGCAGATTTTGATGATTATAAGAAAAAACAAGATGAACTCTCAGCATTAATTATTATGCTTAGAAAAGAGAGTGATATATATCAAAAACTTGCAGAATTAGATGAAAAATATATACCTTATAGAAAGAAGAAACAACTTCAACTTGAAAGATTTTCTCAAGCATTGGATACTATGAGAGTAACTCTTGATGTTTATCAAAAAAGATTAGAGATTGTAGAAATCAAGATAAATAAAGAGATTGAAAAGCAAGTTTATAGACTTATAAAAATAGGTGTAATTATACTTGTTATATTTTTAATATTTTTCTTATTTAAACTTGCTGTTAAAAAATATATAACTGATAATGAAAGATTTTATATGGCAAATAAAATTATTACATTTACAAATTATACTATTATAGTTTTAGTGATATTTTTTAATTATATAGAAAATGCCAGTTATCTTGTAACCATTCTTGGATTCGCATCTGCCGGTATTGCTATTGCTATGAAAGATTGGTTTATGAGTCTACTAGGTTGGCTTGTTATAGTTTTTGGTGGGAGCATACATGTTGGTGATAGAATACGTGTAGATATGGATGGGATGAAGTACGTTGGTGATGTTATGGATATATCTCTTTTACGCATGACTATTTTAGAGGATATAACACTTACATCTATTATGCAAAATAGACGTGCTGGGCGTATTATATTTGTACCAAATAATTATATATTTACTCGTATGATAGCAAACTATACACATAATTCTTTAAAAACTGTTTGGGATGGAGTAAAGATTACTATTACATTTGATTCTAATCATAAAAAAGCTATGCACCTTACAAAAGAGATAACAAAAAAATATTCTAAAGGATACACGGAGATAACAAGAAAACAGTTAAATAAACTTCGCCAACATTATAGTCTGAAAAATACAAATGTTGAACCTAGAATATTTTCATTTATAATGCCAAATGGTTTAGATATAGAAGCTTGGTATCTTACAAATGCATATGGAACACTTACTTTAAGAAGTGTTATATCTACAGAGATTATTGATGCTTTTAATGAAGCTGATGATATAACTATAGCATATCCTACACAACAGTTAAATATCTCTATGCAAAGCGATAAACCTAGTGAACATAATCATGAGTTGGTATAAATGAAAAAGAAGGTATTTTTTAAAACATTTGGCTGTAGAACAAATATATATGATTCTCAAGTTATGATGAGTTCTATGAGAGATTATGAAGTTACTGAAAATGAGAGTGATGCTGATGTAATAGTTATAAATTCATGTACTGTTACAAATGGAGCTGATACTCATGTAAGATCATATATCTCACATATAGAAAAATCTGATATTGATGTAAAGTTATTTTTAACTGGATGTGGTGCTCATACAAAAGGGGAATCACTATTAAAAGAAAATCGTATACATGGTGTTTTTGGACAAAGTGAAAAACAGAAGATAGACACACTTTTAAAAAAAGAGCAACCATTCTATGAGCCAGGTGATCTGAATCACATAGATAATATGGTTGTTGATGAGTTTGTTGGGAAAAGTAGGGCTTTTATAAAGATACAAGAGGGTTGTGATTTTCGGTGTTCTTACTGTATTATACCATTTGTAAGGGGTAATGCTCGTAGTATGGATGAGAATCGCATACTTGAGCAGATTAGTAGACTTGGTGCAAATGGTTTTGGAGAATTTATACTAACTGGTACAAATGTTGGAAGTTATGGTGGAGATACAAAAACATCTTTGGCACAACTTATGAAAAAAATGTCTCAGATAAGAGGTGTTAGACGTATAAGACTTGGTAGTGTAGAACCAGTACAAATTACAGATGAATTTAAAGAAATACTAGGTGAACCATGGATGGAAAAACATATGCACATAGCTCTTCAGCATACATCTATTAGAATGCTTAAACTTATGAATAGAAGAAATGTTTATAAACAAGATAGAGAATTATTTGAATTTTTGGCTGATAAAGGATATGCCATAGGCACTGATTTTATAACAGGTCATCCAGGTGAAAGTGATGAATTATGGAAAGAGGCTATGCAAAATGCTGAAGTACTTCCATTAACTCATATTCATGCTTTTAGTTATTCAAAAAGGGATGGAACACCGTCTGCACACATGAAACCAGAAGTCAATGGTAGGTTAGCAAAACAAAGACTACATGAGATAGAAGCCTTGGTACAGCAAAAAAATTATGATTTTAGAAACTCATTTAGTGGTGAATTAGAAGTTTTAGTAGAATCAAAAAAAGATGGACTTTACCATGGTTTGGATCAGCATTTTAATAAAATTATAATAAATTCCAGTGTAGATTTAGTTGGAAATTGGATAAATATACAAAATTATGAAGTAAAAGAGGATGCTAATTATGCAAGTATCTAAAACAAATAAAATAGCACTTTTTACATCAGCAATTATTATTGTTTTATTGGTTCTGTTTGCAGTATTTAGAGATAATGCTGATGCAATTACTTTAAATCAAGCTATACAAATGCTTAATAATAAGGATGTAGAAAAAGTTGTTGTTTCAAAAGAGTACGTTTATTTAAAAACACAAAAAGGGTATTATAAAATAGCTTCATCTCAAGTATCTCCAAAAATGTTTGTTGATTATAAAGTTGAAGTTGGAGATAAGTCAAATTTAATTGTATATATACTTATTTTTGTTTTATTTTTAGGATTTGGGTCTTTGCTTGTTAGGGTATGGCAAAAAAGAGATATAGTGTCTCTAAACTCAAAAGGTATCTCTAGTAAAGATGGTTTTTCATCAGATATCTCAACATCTTATACAAATATAGAATCAACAAATAGTGATGTTTGTTTTGATGATATAGGTGGGATAAGTGATGTTAAGGTTGAACTTGAAGAGATTATAGATTTTATGAAAAATCCTAAAAGGTATAAAAATTTTGGTGCTCGTATGCCTAGAGGTGTTTTACTTATAGGACCTCCTGGTGTAGGTAAAACTATGATAGCAAAAGCAGTTGCCAATGCTGCTGATGTTCCTTTTTACTATCAAAGTGGTGCTTCCTTTGTTCAGATATATGTTGGTATGGGTGCAAAAAGAGTTCATGAACTTTTTATGGCAGCTAAAAAAAATGCACCAAGTATAATTTTTATAGATGAGATAGATGCTGTTGGAAAAAAAAGAAGTGGTGATAGAAATGATGAGAGAGAAGCAACTTTAAATCAACTTTTAACAGAGATGGATGGTTTTGAAGGTTCTAGTAGTGTTATAGTTGTAGCAGCTACAAACAATATAGATGTCTTAGACTCTGCACTTCTTCGTGCTGGTAGGTTTGATAGACGTATATTTGTAGAGTTACCAACAAAAATAGAAAGAGAATCTATTTTATCTAAATACTTAGCTAAGGTACCTCATAATTTAGATATAAGTATAGTTTCAAAAATGACAGTTGGCTTTAATGGTGCAGCATTGGCAACATTGGTGAATGAAGCTGCTTTACTATCTCTTAGAGAAGATGCAAAATTTGTAACTATAGAACATTTTTATCAAGTAAAAGATAAAGTTATGTTTGGAAAAAGAAAGCTTCAAATGTTAAATAATAAACAAAAAGAGTATCGTATAACTTATCAGTCAGCTAAAGCTGTATGTGCTACGTATTATGATTTACCATTTGAAAAGTTGATGCTTTCTAATGAAAAACTAACACCTACTACAAATGAACCTCTGATAAAACATGAATTGGAATCAAGGGTTAAAATGTTATTGGCTGGTATAGTAGCTTGTGATATGAAGTATGATGAACATACAAGCAGTGTAGAATCGGACTTAGAAGAAGCTAAAAATATAGTTGAAAAAATGTTAAGTAAATATGGTATGGGTAATTCTTTAATATCAGATATAAAAGAAAATGAAAAATTATTACAAAAACTTTATGATGATACGAAAATTCTTTTAAAATCTCTTGATAAAACTATCCAGAAGGTAAAAGAGTTGTTTTATGAAAAAGAAAGTGCAACAAAATTAGAGGTTAAAAAATATATAGATGAAGTACTTTAGTGGTTTTTCTTTAAAAGATGATGATGTTTTCTTTAAAGATATTTTAGATGAAACATCGTATTGTGTATCTGGATTTAGTTATGGTGCTATAAAAGCTTTTGAATTTGTAGAAAAAGAGATAGAAGAGGGAAGAAGAGTTGATGTGTTACAGTTAATTTCTCCAGCTTTTTTTCAAACTAAAAGTGATAAATTTAAAAGAATTCAGACTATATCTTATATAAAATCAGAAAAGAGTTATTTAGAAAATTTTTTAAAAATGTGTTTTAACCCATATGCTATAAAAGATATTACACATACAGAAAATAATATAGATGAGTTAAATAAATTATTATATTTTATTTGGGATAAGTCAAAAATACAAAAATTATCAAATATTGGCGTTAGAGTAGAAGTCTATCTTGGTTCAGAAGATCAAATAATAGATAGTTTGTCTGCATATAAATTTTTTATGGATGTGTCAACAGTAACTTACATAAAAAATGCAAACCATTTTTTACAAATAAATTAAGGAGAATTAAATCATGAGTGAAATAAAAATAGGTGTGATAACAGCAAGTGATAGAGCAAGCAAAGGTATATACGAAGATATAAGTGGAGTAGCTATACAAGAAACTATGAAAGATTATCTTAAAAGTGAATTTGAGATAATTTATAAATGTATACCTGATGAGCAAAATATTTTAGAAGAAACAATGAAAGAGCTTTGTGATAAAGAGAAATGTTGTTTAGTTGTTACAACAGGTGGAACTGGTCCAGCACTTCGTGATGTAACACCAGAAGCAACTCAAAATGTTTGTCAAAAAATGATGCCAGGTTTTGGAGAGTTGATGAGACAGGTAAGTTTACAATATGTTCCAACAGCAATTTTATCTCGTCAAACAGCAGGTATCAGAGGTAAATCTCTTATCATAAATCTTCCTGGAAAACCAAAATCTATACGTGAATGTTTAGATGCAGTTTTTCCAGCTGTTCCATATTGTATAGACTTACTAGAAGGCCCTTTTATACAGACAAATGAGGATGTTATAAAAGCATTTAGACCAAAGGCAAAATAGATTTGAAACTAGGTGGTTTTTTAACTTTTATTTTTATTGGTATAAATTTATACTCATTTCAAACGTATGATAATTATAATTTATTGAAGTCTAGTCATCAAAATGATTTACTTGTTCAGCGAGTACATAGATATGAAATGGATGATCTTTTAGATAAAAATTTTATATCTCTTGATGATAACTTAGGTAAAGATTATATTGTTGAAGATTATAATATAAATGAAAATTTAAGTTCATCTGGAAGAAAAATCATTGAAGATACTGCATATGTTCAAGTTGCTATGGTAACAACTGTAGGTGTATTGCTTCTTTTACCTCAATCTGTAACAAATTGGGATCCAAATACATTAGATGATAAACCATTAGATGAAAAATGGAAAGAACATGTAGCTGCTGGTCCTGTAATGGATGAAGATGATGCTGTTATTAATTATATTGGGCATCCAATTTCTGGTGCAATTTATTATACTATGGCAAGGAATGATGGACTTAGTCCATGGAACTCTTTTTTATTTTCTACTCTTATGTCATCATTTTTTTGGGAATATGGATATGAAGCTTTTGCTGAAGTTCCGTCAATCCAAGATTTGATATCTACTCCTCTAATAGGGTCTTTTATGGGAGAAGGTATGCACTATCTTGAGGGGGAGCTAGATAATAATAATGGTATAATTTGGGGATCAAAATATCTTGGTAATATTAGTTACTTTTTTTTAGATCCAATGGGTAATATGGCTCATGGGATAGGGGAGTTTCTAGATTTAAGTGTAAGTATGCATTTTACAGCTTATCAACAATCAGCATATATTCATCAAAATAAATATGACATGGTAATTAATAAACCATATCAATTTAGAGGTTTTAACTATGGAGTTGTATTAGATTTAAAATATTAAAATAGATAAGAAAATATCATAGAACCATAACTTGTATAATAGTTTTGTTGTTTGAATTCTTTTGTAGTATGTGTATGTATATAATCAAAACTAAATCTATTGTATGATAGAGAAAATCCATAACCACCATTTAACGTGAAGTTGTTTTTATCAACACTATGACTTTCTACATTTGTATTTCCATCTAAAAAAATATCTCTAGCTATTATATTTGCTTTTAATGAAAAATTTAAACAAAAATTCCACCCTTTATCTGGTATATAATTTGTTTCTAGTGGTAATCTACTATAACCTGTATTACTTATTGGTGCAAAACCATAATCTTTTGGTATAGTATTACCTATTCTAAAAAGCATACTTGTATAAAATTTTGTAGAAGCATTACCTAAATCAAAACCGTATTCTGGAATAACCACAGAATTGAAATTTAATAATTTACCTGTTTCTATATAATACTTTGTATCATAATTTATTTGAATAATTAGTTCATCACTTAATTGATTATCCCATCCTTGTGGATATGGTGAACCTATAAGATCATGTATAGATTTTTGTACACTTTCCATACCTGTAGATGGACCTATTAAACCTATTTGAGTTGTAAGAGATTTTAGGTTGTTGTTATTTGATTGATGTAATGCCATTTGAAGATATGAATATCCAGCATAAGGTCTATCGTTTATAACAATTTCTGAACTTTCTAAATCTTGTGGTGTATATATTTTTTGTGCATATGCAAATGATATATAATTATCCTGAGATTTATAACTTGTAAAAGGGATATGAAAGAGAGAGTCTGTAATATTTTCTCTTAAAAATAAAACAGATAAACTAGCACCATGGGTATAGGCTTCATCACTTCTAAAATCTGCATCATTTTCGAGAAAGAAGTTAGAATTTATAAGTCTTAAATCTTCAGAGTATAAGTTAATATTTAATACCAGTAATGTTAAAAGTAGTTTATTATTTAATTTCATTTATATAGTCAACCTTATTCCTACAGGACAATGATCAGAACCAAGGATATGATCCAATATAAAAGCATCTTCAAGGTTTTCAGCCAAATCTTCACTTATAAAAAAGTAATCTATCCTCCAGCCAACATTTTTAACTCTTGCACCAGAACGATAACTCCACCAGCTATATCTATCTACTTCATCACCATTTACATATCTAAATGTATCTATATATCCATGATCTAGAAGTTTATCTATCCATTCTCTCTCTATAGGTAAAAACCCTGATGTTTTGGCGTTAGACTTTGGATTTTTAAGGTCTATCTCTTTGTGAGCGGTATTTACATCTCCACATATTATGATACTTTTACCATTATCTTTTAAATCTTCACAGTGTTTTAAAAAGTCATCATAAAATTTCATCTTGTAAGATAATCTATCTTCATCCTTTTGTCCATTTGGAAAATAAACATTAAATAAAACGATATCATCAAAATGTGTCTCGATTATACGACCCTCATTCATAGTATCTATATCATTAGCTGTTAATGTGTAGTCACTTTTGATTGTAGAAAATGTTGCAGTACCACTATACCCTTTTTTCTCTGCTGAGTTTACATGTAATTCTAAAAACTCTTTTTCAAATAGATTATCAGGTATCTGTTCTTTTAAGGCTTTTATCTCTTGTAAACAGAGTATATCTGTATCTCTTTCATCTACCCATTTTAGGGCTTCTTTATTTGCTACAGCACGGATTCCATTTACATTCCATGATAGTATCTCTATAGAGTTTGACATTTTAAATTTTCCGTTGATTTTTATATGAGCAATATGTGAAGTTTAAACTACCAAATATAGATATTTGGTAGTTTGACAGTAAATAGTTTATACGAAATCTACTTCTGCAAGGTGATGTTGTAGACCTAGCTCTTCTGGTGAACAACCAAGTGCTAAACCAACCATTTGTTGCATATGAAGAACAGGAAGTTCAACTTCACGTCCGATTGCTTTAGAAGCATGATGAGTTTGAGTGTCTAGTTTTAGATGACAAAGTGGACATGGTGTTACCATCCAGTCAGCATTACCATCCATAGCACCAGCTATAGCATTACCAGTAAGTATAGCAGCTGTTTTTGGTGCTTGTAGTTCAACATGGAAACCACAACATTTGTTTTTCTCTTCATAGTCAACATTTTGTCCACCACAAGCAATGATAAGATCATCAAGTGAAGTAGGGCGATATGCAGATTCTGGAGTTTTATGAGTTTCATTTTGAAGCTCTGAAGGACGGATATTGTGACATCCATAAAATGGTGCGATATTGAACTGAGAAAGTGGTGTTACAACCATCTCTTTTATCTTATCTAAACCTATATCGTCTATGATAGCATATAAGAAGTGAGTGATATCAGATGTACCTTTGTATTCTAAACCAACCTCTGCAAGTTTTTCATTTACTTTAGCTTTTAGTTCTGCATCTTTATCTAAACGATGTTTAGTCATGGCAGTGTTAAGTTGACAAGTATTACATATAGTTACCATAGTAAGACCATGTTTCTCAGCATAAGCGATATTTCTTGCATTTAGAACTAAAGATAAAAAGTCATCATAATCTTGTAAATGAGAAGCTCCACAACATGAAGCTTCCGTTAACTCTACTAACTCTATATTTAACTTTTCTGCAACAGCCATTGTTGACATCATTTGTTCTGGAGTACTTTGTTTTGCTGTACAACCAGTAAAAAGTGCATATTTTAATTTTTCCATTTAGCTACTCCTAGAACTTTGCTGTAGATGATGACTCTACAAGTTTTTTAATCTCATCTAAATTGTCAGATGTTGGTATATCCCAAGGCATCACTATTTTACCTTTTTTAAACATTTTTATAGCAACAGGTATATGTTTTACTATAGACGGACCCTCAGAGTAAAGAACTAAACCACCTTCATCAAGTACACCACGTTTAGCTATAGAGTGTTTAAAACCTACTGCATGACGAGTTGCAACATTTGACTTAGCTACACCCTCTTTAAAGAGCATTTGATGAAGTTTAGTTATCTTATCTATAGGATTTACATCTTTTGGACATACTTCAGCACACTCATAACATTTTACACAATCCCAAAGACCCTGCTTCTCTTCGTGTAACTCTTCAAGTCTTGAAGTATGTGCATCATCACGAACATCTGATTCAAAACGGTAAGCTTTTGCAAATGCAGCAGGACCAAAAAAGTCTTCATTTATCTCAACAACAGGACAAGCATAGTGACAAGCACCACACTGGATACAAAGATCTGCATCATTTAATGTATCAGCTTCTTCTGGAGTAACTAAATGTTCATGTTCTGGATGTTCTTCAACATCAGAGATAAGATACGGGTGTATAGAATCGTGTTTTTCCCAGAAATCACCCTTATCTATAATCATATCTTTAACAGCTCTTTTTATACTAAGTGGTTCAAGAGTAAGTTCCTCACCAAAGAGATCAATCATATCATTCATACTCTCTTTACAAGCAAGAGTTGAACGACCATTTACTTTGATAGCACAAGCCCCACAGATACCATGGCGACAAGATCTTCTATAAGAAAAACTTCCATCGTGATCCCATTTTATTCTATTTAGTATATCTAGTACAACCTCTTCTGAAGTTACTTCCATCTCATAGTTTTCATAGTATGGAAGGTAATCTTCATCAGCATTAAAACGAAATACTTTGAAGTTTACTTTTTGTGTAGTAATTTTATGTTCTGTACTCATAAGTTATCCTTAGTAATTTCTTGCTTTTAGTTCATGTTTTCCAAGAACAACATCCATATAATCAAGATTGATATTTCCAGCTTGATCCATATATGCCATAGTGTGTTTTAGGAAGTTTTCATCATCACGACTTTCAAAATCTTCTCTGTAGTGAGCACCACGACTCTCTTTTCTTGGAAGTGCTGATTCAACTATGAAAGATGAATAATCAAGCATATGTCCAAGCTCTATAGCTTCTTGAAGTTCAGTGTTAAATACTTTTGATTTGTCTTTTATACGGATGTTTTTAAATCTTTCTCTTAAATCTTTTACAGTTTTGATAGCGATCTCTAATGTTTCTGCAGTTCTAAATGCACC
>Ga0256827_10001622_pt1 | contig 14438 bp, 24 predicted proteins | sample CV84metaG_FD_185977 | JGI IMG/M metagenome (GOLD analysis project Ga0256827, IMG submission 185977) | Hydrothermal vent microbial communities from East Pacific Rise, Pacific Ocean - CV84 | ecosystem: Environmental > Aquatic > Marine > Hydrothermal vents | place: Pacific Ocean: East Pacific Rise... | reverse complement strand
AATGATTTAATTTTTTTATTTTTAAAGTCGTCTTTTCTTAATAAATTCATTTTAAAATTGTGTTATAAAATTTAATGTTCCATGTTTTTTGATATTATTTAACATTTTAATATCATAATCATCTGCACTTGTGTTTAATACATTCATTACTTTACCATTCCAATATATTTCAAATAATTTTTGACCAGATTTAAATAATAATATGCTTTCATTATTTTTGAATTTATAAAAATGTTCATTTTTTTCTAATTCTATGATTAATAAATTATAATCAGTATCAACAAAGCATATTTTTCTATCATTTAATTTATTAAAATCCTTTAGTGTAACATTATCACCAAAATTGGATAAATCAGTTACTCTGTTAAATATATTATAATTGTATTCATCTAATATTTTTATCATAAACAAATATATTAAATTTTGTTAAATTTTACAAATTAATTTAATGATAATTCAAATTTATCATCATAAATTAATAATCCTCTATATTTATAATGTAATAATGTTTGTGGTGAAAAATTATAAATTTTGTTATTATATTCACAATAAATTTTATTTGGTGTAATATTTATTATTTTTAATTTATTTTTCGGGTTAGATTTTAAAAATACAATATCATTTATTTTAAAATATAAAACATTATTATATGTAATTTTATATTGAAATTTATTTTTTATTATATTTTTATTATTTATCCACATTAATTTATAACTCCATTTGGACTACCTGGTATATTATTTTTTTTAATTTTTTTTAATCTTTTATAATAAATATCATCATTATTATATAAATATTTATTTTCTATATAATCTATGAATAAATCGATATATTGTTTAATATATTTATCATTTTTATATCTTCTCATAATTTCTTTAAAATCATAATATGTTATTACATAATCATAAACTAAATCATCAACCATTTCAAGAATATCAGAATAATCTAGTTCGTCATCTTTGAATATTATTAATAATTCTTTATAAATTTTTTCAATTTTTTTCAATTTTTTATTTTCATCGTATTCTTCCCAATTATCAAAATCTATGTTTAATTTTTTAATATATTTCATATTGTGATTAATTTTCATCTTCATTTTTATTGTTATATTTATTTAATTTAGAATAAAATATTCTACCACTTTTTGTTTTTATTTTTAATAATGATTTATATTTATATTCACTATTAATATTTACAACTTTTATTGATTCTATATCTTCTTCACTTTCAGTTGATAAAAATTCTTCATTTATTTTATAATCGTTAAATCTTTTCATATTTTTAATATTTTTTTTTGTTTATTTTCCCTCTGTATTTTTTCTAATTTTAAAATGTCTATATTCAAATATATATTTTATAATTTTATTTTAATTCTTTTTTTAATTTTACTTTATCTGTTTTTGTTCTATATGAATTAGAATATAATATATTTCCAATTTCTACTTCGAATAATTTACATTTTAATAATTTTGGAACATTTTCTTTTAAAGCTTTCTTTTTCATATATCTTAATAAACCCTTTGCATTTGATAATCCATTAGCAACCCATATACCACCAGTACCACCAAAACCACCTTTATCATATGTTGGGTTTGGTTCGTAAACCCATTCACCTATTGGAAAATGCATTATTGTTGGATTATTTCTTAACCCTAAAGATTTTAAATCTTTTGTAACAACTTTATAGTATTTTTTACTATTTTTATTTTCTTTTATAAAATCATAAAAATTATACATATTTTTTAATATTTTTTTAAAATATCATATTTACTTTTTAAAATATCTGAATATTTATATTTAGTATAATAATCATTATCAAAAATAACTATATCAATTTTATCATTTATTAAATCTTTGATATCATTATCATTTAATTTTTTTAATAAATTATAATAACCATATTTATAATTATTAAATAAAATACAATTATTATTATATATATTAGTTACAAAATAACATTGATTACTATATTTATAATAACCAATATCATTATTATCCCAATCATTATAATCATCCCAATTATTAAAATTTATATTTAATTTTTTTTTATATTTCATATATAATCATTTTTATTTAATGTTATAAATTTTGATTTTTTATAATCAACATTTACTTGTCCATCATTATGATCCGAATATTTTTTTACATTTTTTCTTTTTGTCCAAACAATTTTTGTTTTACCATTTGCTCTACTGTTTATTAATGCCATTTCTGCAGCTTTCTTAATTATATCTTTTGATGGTTCTTCATTATTTTTTACTTTAATTACAACATGTGAACCTGGTACACCACTTGCATGTAACCATATATCATCTGGTTTAGCAATATCAAAAGTTAATATATCATTCATTTTTGCATTTTTACCTATATATATGATATAATCATTATATATTAGTTTTTTTGCTATTTTACTCATTTTAACTTCTTCATTAAGAATAAAATCATTAAAATTTGTTTTCATTTTCATTTTTTACTTTTTATTATATATTAATATAATTTTTAAAAAAAATTATATTTTAAATTTTATATATAAAAATAAAAAATATAATATGAAATATATAAAAATATTTGAAGAATATAATAGTTCTAATGAGAAAATATCAAATGATGAACTTATTGAAAAAATATCTAAAGTTTTAAATAATAATGACAATGATGAAATGTATAATTTATTAAAATATATATTATATAATTCATATTATTCAGATGATGTTCCATATATAAATATTTTTCTAAAAATTCTTAAAGATAGAGAATTTTATCCACATAGTAATTTACCACCAGTATCAATCAATCCATTAAAAGAAATTAGGTCAATATTATATCAAGTTAGAAATTTATTAAATAATAATATTGATTTAAAAGATATTAGAATATATACACCAAATTGTGGGTCACCTCATTTTAATGTTAATAATAGGGATATGTCTTTTAATTAAATATTGTCAATTTATTTATATTTTTTCATATTTCATAAATGAATAATCAAATTCATTATTTTCATCTTTTTTATAGTTTTCAATAAATACAATTTTCCATTTATTTTCATTTATTTTAGGAAAAAATCTATCAGCGTTTTTAAATATTGAATGAACTTTTGTAATATAAAGATTATCAACTAAATTTATAAATTGTTTATAAATTGAACCTCCTCCAATTACAAAAATATCGTTATCATCACTCCAATAATTAGCTTTTTCAATTGAATCTTTAATATCATAAGCCATGACACAATTATCATATTGAATATCAGGATCATCTGTAATTATTATATTAGTTCTATTTGGTAATGGTTTTATAGGTAAGGATTCATAAGTTTTTTGTCCCATTATAACGACTTTACCTTTTGTTAATTTTTTAAAATTTTTTAAATCATCACCTAAATGCCATAATAAATCATTATTTGCACCTATTTCATTATTTTCACCAATTGCTACAATTATGTTAATCATATAATTTTTATTTATTTATATAAAAAAATAAGATAAAGTTTTAAAATAAAAAAAGACATTAAATATAATGTCTTTCATTACCATATTCATAATAATATTTACTATAAAATATTCTATCACATTTTTCACATTTCATTTTATCAAAAAATTTTGGTTTAGCATCATAACCAGATGCATCCATAATTTTTTTAACAAGTATTTTATTAGTGTGCTTACATTTAAAATATTGATTATAACGTTTTATAATAATAGATAAAATCCATTGATAAATTTGTGATAATTTAATTAAGTATTTCATTTTTATTTTTTTATTTCTTCTCTAACTGTCATTAATATTTCACCCAACCAGTTTAATCCTTTTATATTTTTACATTTATTACAGTGACAATCTCCCCATATATTATCATGCCAATAATTACCTTCAATTAATTTATCATTTCCTGTTTTTAATAATAATTCTTTTAATTCTGGATTTTTAAATTTAATCCTAATAAAATCTAACATTAAATTATATTTTACATTATCCCAATCTTTTCTAATTTTTATTTTTCTACCAAATGATTTTGCTAATGTTGCAGTAGGTGCTGTTCTAATCCATTCTCTTTCTGATTCATTTAATGATTTATATGCTTGATAAACATGTTCAACAGATTTATATTCCTTACCTTCATAAATGATAATACATTCATAAAAATTACTTAAAAATTCATAATTATCTGTAAATCTAAATATATTCATTATTTAAAAAGATTTTTTAAAAAACTTTTTTTTGGTTTTTTTTCATCAACACCTTCATTTAATTGTGTTCTTTCCTTTTTTGATACTTTAGGAATTTTTCTTTCTTTCTTTTCCTTTTGTTCTAATTTTTTAGCTAATTCATTTATTTTAGCAAATAAAACATCAGTTTCATTATTTTTCATTATATTTAATTCTTTTAATAAATCATTATTTTCATCTTTTAACTTTTCTATTTCTTTTAATAAAAAATCATTTTCATTTTTTAATTCTTTATTATCTATTTTCATATTATGTATAATATTTTTTTGATTCAAAAATAATTCTTTTATTTGCTTTTCTTTATTTTCAATTATTTCTCTTAAATGGATAATTTGTTTAGTATAATTAACACTTTTTATTTTTTCAATTTTTGGTGGTGTAATAGATGATTTGTTTTTTCTTCTTCTTGGTCTATTGGGATTTTTTGTTTCAATTTTTTCTTTGTCTATGTGTTTAACCATAATTAATTTTATTTTAAAATAAGAAAAGAACAACTCCTTTTGGAGCGTGCCCCCTGGGTGTTGTTCTTTTCTTTAGTGGACCAGACGGGATTCGAACCCGTGTCTTAAATAATCTTTAAGAATCTTCTACAAGTTTAGTTAAATTTTTCTAAATTAAACAAAATATTCTATTTTTTTATTTTCAATGAAAATAGAAAATAACATATATTTAGTTATAAAGTCAACTAAAAAACTTCACTAGTTTTTCACTTGTTCCCATCTTATGCTGCGATAAGATCTTCTTCAACATTTGGAACTAGTACCTTATTTGTTAAAGAAGTTGGGATAGACATAATGTCTTCTGCGTTAATTTCGCCATTTAAATTGTTTGTTTCTATTGTTTTTTACATCCAATAGAACGATGTACTTGCAGATTCATTATTATATTACCTAATCTAATCCATTTCTAGCCCTTCTTTATATTATATATATATAACAAAAATAGTTTATTTTTTCTAAAAAAAAAATTATTTTTTTATAAAATATCAAATATATCAATAATTTTTGGATAATTTACAGATTTTAATCGAATTATATTAGTTATAGATTTTTTTGTTACATAATTTATAATTAATATTAAATTATTATAAGAAATTATAGAACCATTTTTTTTTACAATAATAATAAATGATAAATAACTGTTTTTTTTAATTTTAAGTTTACTAGAATATTTAATTTCTTTATAATTATCATATACTAAATTCCAATCTATTGAATTAGAATATGTATACATAAATAAATTGTGAACAATTAAATCATTATTGTGCATTGTAAATTTATAATTTAGAAAATTTATTAAATAATTTATTTAATTTAGATAATAATTTATCATCAATAACAGTTTTAGATGATTTTAAACTTTTTCTATATAAACTTCTTAAATTTAATAAAATTTCAAAATTATTAGTTTCATCAATTGTTAATAACTTTTGTTGATCAAAATCATTAGATATGTCATCAAATATTTCTTTTGGTGTAGCTGTTTTCCATTTTATTTTTTTAGAATGTGTTAAAACACCATATTTTAAATTTGGATCATGGTTAGTAACAGCAATATATTTAATAACCATTCCTTTTTCTTTTATTTCATCATCAACAACATAGTAGGTTCTTATAGATGAATCAAGATTTTTGAAAACTTTTACGATATATGTTGGTTTTTTAACATTACTTTCAGTTTTAGTAGCCCCTCTTTTAGTTATATCCCATTCAGTTTCTTTCTTTTTCTTTTTTTCATTATCATTTTGTTTCTTACTCCATTCATCATAAGGAACACCATTAATTAATATTCTACCGCTACTATCGTCATAATTTAATTCTTCATCATCTATGTATTCTTTTAAAGAATCGACACCATATTTAGATGCTTTATTTAAAATTTCTTTTTCAAACTGAGATAAATTTTCGTAACCATAATCACTTAATTTATCTAAGATTTTATCTAATAGTTGTTGTTCAGATGATTCGTTTATCATTTTGTTAAATTTATTAAATTTATTAATCATTTAAATATACTTTTTCTTTTTATATATTAAAAATTAAAATTAATTTTTTTCATCCAATTTATTTATATGTGGTTGAATTATATTTTGTATATCATTGTTATTTATATTTGGATAATTACTAATAATATTTTCATATAAAATATCAGATTCTTTTTCTAATTTTTTATTTTTTTGTAAGATAATATCAATATTCGATTTTAATTTATTTACTTTTTCATTTAATTTAAATAAATGTTCTTCCATATCTTTTTTATTAATATTATCAATAGAATTAATTTTTTGAATATTATTATATGTTTTCATTAAATCATCGTTAATTTCTTTAATATCATTTTCATAATTATCCATCATTTTAATATTGGTTAAATATTTTTTTCTTATATTTAATGCAATATCAATAAATCTTTTATTTATGGTCTTCATTTTCTATTTTTTCTTCTTTTTCAACATTATCAGTTTTAGTATCATTATCTGTATTTATTTCTTTCTTAGTTGTTTTTTTTCTACTTTTTCTTTTTTTACCAATAATAATTTCTCTTAATTGTTCATATATTAAATTTTCTATACTTTCAGGATTATTAATAAATTCATTAAAAATTTCTTTAGTATAAAATTTAATAACATCAGCTTCAAAATTATTTAACATTAATTTAAGAAATTCTGGATCAGCTATCTTTTCATTAATTATTAAATTAATTGTAACTGTATGATTTTTTTTAAACCCTTTAAAAAATTTAAATGATTCTAATTCAGCTGCTTCTTCATCTGTCATTGGTTTTTGTTGATATGGTGGTAAATTAGTATTAGATTCATTTGCTGTATATTGTTGTCTATAATAATCATCATTAGTTTTTCTATCTCTTTTAACATTTGGATCTAATTCTGGAAAATTTGGATTATTAGATAATAATTGATTAGCTGCTGTTTCATCATCATCAACTTGTTTATATTTTGATAATTCAATATCTTTTTGTTTTTGTTTTTGTATGTAATCAGATATTATTTTTTGTTTTAAATTTTCATCGGTTTCAATATTACTTTCATAAGTGTTTACTTTTTTAACAATTGGTCCTTTTGTATTATCAGTTACTACATTTGTAGTATCAATGTTTTTCAACTTATTTGCAATACTTTCTATATTATTAGTATTAGAATTAAAAAAATTATTTGGATCAATGACTTCTGTGTATTTATTAAAAAATGAATCTTTTTTTATTTTTGAACCATTTGTTAATGTAAACCAAATACCATCATCATTTTGTATTGTTATAACATTACCACTTTCATTATTTGTAAATTTTTTATTAATCATTATATTATTTATTTTTTTTATTATATGATTTTAATTATTAAAAGTTTTGTTGAAAAACATAAATTTAATATATAATAAAAAATAATATTTAAATGTCAAAAAGGAAATACCCAACTAAACCATATTTAAATGATGTTAATCTTAAATATAATGAAGAAAATATAGTTAATACACAATTAGGTAATGTTATTGTTAATAATATAACAACAGAATTATATAAAATAAATGATACATTAGTTAATGATTCAGATCCTGAAAATCCATTTTTAATAAATTCTAGTGATATTAAAAATTTATTAGATGTTGAAAATAATATAGAAATTACAAAAAATTGCAATAATGATATTAATGAATTTAATAATACAAAATATGTAGATGATACAAATTGTAAAACTGATGTAATAGAATCAAATTGTGATGATTTTAAAAATGGTATTAATTACGATAAAAAAATTTCAAATTATTTTACATTAGGTCAATTGTCGTCTAATGCTGTTGTATCTAAATATTATATTAGAAATCAAAAAGGGTTAACAAAAGAACAAATTGCTTGTAATTTAAAAATTTTAGCTGAAAATGTATTAGATAAAATAAAAATAAAATATTCTAATATGTATGTAACAAGTGGTTTTAGATGTGGGTATGGTGGTTCTCAACATTATAAAGGACAAGCTGTTGATATGCAATTTCAAAATTTAAAAAATAAAGATTATATTAAAATTGCAGATTGGATAAAAAATAATGTTGATTATGATCAATTATTATTAGAATATAAAAGTTTTGGTAGTAAAAAAGCTTGGATACATATATCTTATAATAATAATTCAAATAGAAATATGGATATGACATTATTTAATAATAGAACATATAAACATAATTTAATTGATATGGCAGGTAATTATGGTATTCCAGTTTAAAAAACAATTTTTTTATCTCGTTTTCTATCATATGCTTTTTTGTTTTTGAAAACAATATGACGGTGTTTAACACCTAATTCAATGTCTATATCTCTCATAACTTTTCTACGAGCTTTTATTCTTTGATTTTTTGATATTTTTATTGTCATGATTTCTGATTTTTAATAGGTTAATTATTCATTGTTTGTAGTACAAATATACAAAAAATTTTAATACATTTTCTATTTTTATTAAAAAAATAAATGTATTTTTATAAAAAAAATATGAAAAACATTTTAATTATTTTATTAATATTTATTCCATTTATTTCTATATCTCAAGATACATTAACAATTAGTTATAAAAAAGTTACAAATAAAAATTTTAAAGAATTAAAAATATTATTACCAAATTCAAAAAATAATAATTTTTGGGAATTTTTATTTGATTTAGCAGTTATTGAATCAAATGGGAATTGGAAAGCAATAAATGGTCAATATATTGGTTTATGGCAAATGGGAAATATTGCTAGACAAGAATCTATAAATAAATCTAAAGAATATAATGTTTATTTAATAAAATTTACGACCGAAGATTTTATTAAAAATCCATATATTTTTGATAAACAAATACAAAAAAATTATATTTGTTATTATATGATAGCTATTCAAGATGTAATGAAATATTATATTAATAAATATGATAATACAATTGTGAATAATATTTTAATAACCAAATCTGGTATAATAGCATCAAGTCATTTAGTCGGTTTAAATAATGTTAAAAAATACCTTGATAGTAATGGTAAAATTATTAAAACTGATGGTAATGGTGTTTCTTTAGAAAGATATATGATTTTATTTAATGATTATAATTTTTAATATCAAACTCAGATAATCCAATTTTTATTTTATCAATTTTATCAAATTTTTGTTTTGATGTTTCCATTAATTTATCATTAACATAAATTTGTTTTAACCATATTAAATTATTGAATTCTTTGTTATCGATTATTAAATCCCTTTTTTTCAACTCATTATATACTTCGTTCATAAGATTTTTTTTTTACCCTACAATAATAGAGTAAAAAAAATAAATTACAAATTTATATATTAAAAATAAAAGTTGTTTTTATTCATTTAATGAATGTAAATTAATATAATTTTTTATCCATTTATTTGATACATTTTGAAAATTTTGTGATTTTATTTTATCTGATCTGATGGTGTTCCTTGTTTAAGTTATACCAGGTGTTCCTGGTATTCCTGGTTTTCCTGGTATTCCTGGATTTCCTGTTATTCCTGGATTTCCTGGTTTACCAATTTTTTGTTGTGATAATAGGTTTTCAATTTGTTGATAATCATATGATGTGTAATTTATATTATCAATATCTTTTGCTAAATATTCAGTATATTTTATATATTTATCAATGTTTTCTGCTAAATATTCAGTATATTTTATACTATGATTATAATCATACGAATTATTTGATTTCTTATTTGATTTTTTATTTGACTTTTTTTTATAACTATCGATATTATCAATATTTTTTGCTAAATTTTTTGCTAAATATTCAGTATATTTTATACTATAATCATATGAATTATTTGATTTCTTATTTGATTTCTTATTTGACTTTTTTTTATAATTATCGATATTATCAATATTATATTTAATGTTAAATATATCATATTCAACATTTTCGATATTAATAATATTAATATCTTTTTCTTCTTCAAATTCTTTTTTCATAAATTAATTTTCATTTATTATAGAAAAAATATTTTTTTCTATTTTTATTATTCTATCAAATAATTGTTCATTTAATGGATAATAATCTTGTACAATTATGATAATATTTATATTATATTTTATAGAAAATGTTTTTAATGTTTTTAATAATAAATCAATATTTTCACTATCAATATTAGCAAATAATTCATCTAAAAATAAAATATTTGATTTGTTTTTTTTTCTTATTATTTCTAAATAAGATAAAGCTAAAGCAATATTTATTTTTTTTGATTCACCAGATGATAATGTTTCTGGGTGAATTTTATTTATATGTCTTTCATAAATATTAGCATTAAATTTTTCATCTATATTAATATTAAAATCAGAATTTAATTCTTTTAAATAATATGATAAATATTTATTTAATGGTATAATTAAATCTTTAATAATATTCTTTCTTATACCATTGTTAGAAAATATTTCATTTAATTTTTCATATTTCATATTTTTTATATTTAAATTATTTAATGTATTATTTAACTCATTATTGTCATTTTCTAATTTATTAATATTATTTTTTATTTCATTTAATATTTCTTTATTTTTATTATAATTTATATAATCTTTTTTTAATTCTTTTAATTTTATTTCAATATTTCTATATTCTTTGATTAATTCATTTTTGTCTTTAATTAATTTAAATTTATTATTATAAATTAATTTATTATTTATTTTATATAAATCAATTTCATTATATAATTCATCTTTATTTTCTTTTAATTGATTATTATTATTTATTAAATTATTTAATATATCTTTATGTTTATTATCTGTTAATATTGTATTACATATAGGACATTTACCAGAATTAAAAACTTTTATTTTTTTAATATTATGTTTTATATTAATTTCTAATTTATTGATTTCTAATGTTTTACCATTTAGAACAATTTGTCTGTTTTTTATGTCATTATTAATATTCTTTAATAATTGATTAATTTCAATTATTGAATTTTTTAATTCTATAAATTTTGATTTATAAGATAATAATTCTTTTTTTATATCATGTTTATCATCACCTATTAACTCTTTAATTTTAATTAAATTTTTATTATATGTATTAATTGTTTCAATATTTTTATTAATTGTTAATTTAATTTGGTTAATATTATTATTATTATTTCTTATAATATCTTTTGTAATATTATAATATGAATCTATTTCATTTAAATTAAATAATTTATTTAATAATTTTCTTTTTGTATCAGGATCTAAATTTATAAAATTTGTAAAATCATTTAAGTTCATAGATATAAAGGATTTATATATATCATAATTCATTCCAATTATATTATCTTTTTTATCTTGATTATAATTTCTATATTCTGATGTTATATCATTATTATTTTTTAATATTTTTAATTTAATTGGTTTTAATCCTCTTTCTATAAATATATTGTCATTATTATTAATAAATTTTATAGATGTTAATAATGAACCATTAATTCTATTTGGTAATTCTGTTTGAGGAATTCTTTTTTTTTCTTTACCTCTAACAATTCCAAATAAACTGTAATCAATTGTTTCTTGAAAAGATGATTTACCAGCACCATTATCACCTAGTAATAATATTAGTTTACCACCATTTTCATCAAATTGAATAGTTTGTTTATTATTACCAAAACTTTTAAAATTTTGTATATTAATTTCCTTAATGATCATTATTCTTTTATAATGATGTCAATTATAAAAGTTTTAAAATGTTGTTGTTCCACTATAATCATTAAATGGTATTATAACATGATCATAATTCATACCAGGATATTGTGTTTCAAATTTTATTGACTTAATAACAGATTTAAAATTATTTTTTTTTAATTCTTTTTGAAATTTTAATAATCTATTGATATTGTTATCTTCCATTATAATAAATGGAAATCCAATATCATAAAAATCTTTTAATTGTTTTAAACCATAATTATTATCATAAAATTTTTGGTCAAAATTTTTAAAAGATCTATAAAGGTCTTTTACAAAATGAACAGCACCAGAATATTCTTTTATATAATCATATATTATTAATTCAAAAAAATCACCATCTAATTCATTTTCATATTCTTTATTTTCATCATAATCTTCCCAATTATTAAAATTTATATTTACATTTTCATTAATAGATTTTACTTTATTATAATACATTAAAATTCTTTTATCATGATTAAATGCAAAATCATATAAATTTATATTAGTTATTGGAATCCATTTAATATCTTCAATTTCATCTGGTTCTGAATATTTATCTGTTGTTTCTAGTAAATTATCTGTTTTAAAATATAATCCATATGATAATGAAACATTTTGTAAATGTGTTGGTTCAGTTTCAACATAAAATGGCTGATACATATTATTATCTAATATTATAAAATTATTTATTATATTTGGTACATAAATACCAGTCTCTTCATAAATTTCTCTGCATATACCATTATAACCATTTTCATTCCAATCTAAATAACCTGCTGGTAAATTCCAATATCCATTAAAATTTGGTGTTCCACTACCTCTTTTATTTATTAATACATGATCTATATTATTATAATTAGCAATTATAATACCAACTACAGCTGGTGATCTAGATTCCCATATTGTTTTATTATTTATAATATGTTGTTTATTTGGTTTATTATTAAATTTAATCATATATTTTGATTTTATTATATTTTATGTAGATTTCCATGCTGATCCAGTATAAATTTTAATTGTATTTGATGATTTCCATTCAGAACCAGTATATATTTTTGCAGATATAACATCTCTCCAATTAGAACCTGTATAAATTGCCATACTACTTTTAAATGTTAATCTAAGAGTAAGAGACCTTGTTGCATCTGCACTATTACCATCAATTTCACTATCTGATGTACTTGACCAAGTTGGTTCAGAATTATTATAATCATTACCAAGTAACATTGCAATGCCTAAATAATTACCTAATTTATTTTCAACAAATGATGTTGATATATTAAATACATTCCACCCACTTGTTGTATAACCAGATTGATATGTTGCATTTAAATAACTACTTGAATTCCAGTCTGTCCAATTACTAATAGATTGACCACTTGGTCCGTTAGACATATACCATTCTGTAAATATTAAACCACAATCTCCTAATCCAGTATTATTTGTTGTACCATACATTCTTAATTGTGCTGATGTAATGTTAACACAAGATATATCTGTTAAATCAAATGACATAAAAGATCTTCTTATTTCTGACCATTTTAGTTTTGAATCATTAGATGCAACTATTTTAGCATGTAAATAATCAGAATTTTCATCATATATAGCAACATCTGTTGTTGTTCTTATTTGACTCCAAGTAAGACCATTAGCAGCATAATGATTTAATGTGAAATCTGATGTATCATCATGATTGCTTGTACCTGGATGTAAATCTATAGTATGTGTTGTATCTGGCATTTTTTAAATTTATTTATATATATAAATAAATTAATATTAAAAAAAGTATTGTGTATGGGAAACATTTTTTTAAAAAAAGTATTTTATATATAGTTATATGAATATTAACCAAGAAATAGAAAAAAAACTTAATTTAATAATTGATAGGAATTTAGATTATAGATTATCAATTAAAGAAATTAAAAGATTTTATAATAATAAAAAGAATATCAATATTATTATAGGAGAATTATCTGATTTAGAATATTTATGGTTAAAAAAAAATAAAGATAAAACAGATAAAGATTTTGTTAAATTAATAAAAAATAAATTAAAATTAATTTTAAAAGATAGAGAATATGTTATAAAAGATAATATAAGTGAAAAAAAATATTTGATAATGAAAAATTGGGAAAAGTACTTTGAAAGTTTAATAATACCAGGATTAAAAATAGAACCATTTTTAAATGGATTAGAAGAATTAAATGATTCATATAAAGAAATAGTTTCTAAATATTTTAATACATTATCATCATATATTGATATAGAAGATGCTGAAAATCATATACTTAAAGTGAATGATTTAACAGGTAAAATATTAAATAATAATAGAGTAGTATTTAATGTTATGGTATTTGAAACAAATGAATTAGAAGAAATTATTAAAGATAATATAACGTTATCAGCAATGCAAGAATTTTATTCAAATTTACCAAATCTTATAAATATATTTGGGATTGAATTAAAACCGTTATCTTTTGTAAATAAGGATGAATTAGAATTTACAATTAATAATTCAT